>ERZ1643251.37-NODE-37-length-266334-cov-34.436711_pt1 | contig 266334 bp, 264 predicted proteins | sample MGYA00579261_ERZ1643251 | MGnify/ENA primary metagenome ERZ1643251 (study PRJEB29033, sample SAMEA4952267) | chicken gut metagenome | biome: Broiler Chicken; feature: Gastrointestinal Tract; material: Caecum | place: Ireland | collected 2018 | study: Broiler... | reverse complement strand
GTCGCTTAACCGCTCGTCAACAGGACTGCACCGCAGCCGGTTCGCAGCTTCACCGGAGCTGCTCTCCACGCTGCGCACCTGTCGCTGGCGTAGGTCGAAAAGCTGTCCGGCATTCCGGCCAATATTATCGACTTGCTGGAAGTCGGCATCAAACCGGTTGACATCGGCCATCTGCACCAGCTGGCCAAAGCCTACGGCATGGCGGTCAAAATTACCCTGATATGAAAAAAGCCCCGCAATTGCGGGGCTTTTGGCTTTTATTCGGTCATTGCGTCTTCCGGCCGGTCTGCGGGCGCTTCGTCGGCAGGAGCATCGGAAACTTCTGCTGCCGTTTCATCTGCGGCGCGCGGTTCGGGCGTATCGCCGGTTTCATGTTTGGCAAAAAATTCATGTTCTATTTTGTCGCCGGTTTTGATGCCGTGTTTTTTGACGTCGCCGGCGTTAATTTCCAATACGGCTGCCGCAGGAAATGGCGGAATAATCAGGGTCAGGGATTCCGGTTGGGCGTTTTCGTAAATCCAGGAAATGACGCCGTCGCCGTCAATGAAAATCATATCAAGCGGGATTTTGGTGTTTTTCATCCACATGGCGGTATGTTCAACTTTTGAAAGGTCGAAAATCATACCGGCATTGGGAGCCAGACTTTCGCGGAACATCAGGCCTTTTTCCAGTTCGGGAACGGTTTTGGCTTCTTCAACCGTGTAACTGACTTCGCCGCCGCCGGTCAAAACGGTGAGGTTGCTCTCGTCGTTTTTCTTGGAACAGCCGGCCAGCAGAATAACGGCCAAAAATAATTTGATAAATTTCGTCATGGTTTTCTCCTTTTACTTTTTAACAGAAACCTTACGCGGATTCCATTTCGAAACCACCACCGGTCCGTTCTGGGAATAAGAAACTTTCTTATTTGCGGCGGCATATGCTGCGTTAGTCCTTGATATATTAGCATTTTTGGTAAAATTTTCAACAATGGTCTTGAGCGGGGCAATGTTTTTTGCTCCGCTGATATAGCAATTCTGGTATGCAGGGTTGGATTTTATCATCAGATTCAGCTCTTTGGTCGAAAGCGGTGCATACCGTTTCCATACCTTGCCCAGAAAATCGCTGACCTTGTCGGAAAGTTTTTTCGGCGGCATGTAGGGGCGCCCCTGCGCGAACATGACGGCCAGGTTCGGTTCCGAAAAGCCGTTTTCGCCGCAGACAAACAGGCTGGGCATGAGAAGTTCCATGTTGTTGGCAAGCGCAAAATGAACCTGTGCCAAAAACAGCAGATGATGAAGTTTTTCGTCTTCCAGAAAAAGCCCTTCGTCTTCGGCCCGGCTGATAAACCAGTAGGCCACCTCAATTGCGGAATTTGTAGCAGAACCAGCCATTTTCAATTCCCTTCGCCGTTAACAGAGTATAAGTATAAAACATTAATTTGATTAAAACAAATATTTTGTGCATAAGCCCCGACTAATTCACAAAAAAACTGTGATTCTTTGGCATATTTGTTCTTGTGTTATGCAAGAGTTTATTATATCAATATAGAAACTGGATTTTGCTTTGCCATGAGGGCAGGGATAAATTTATCATTTTATTAGGGTTAGCGCAGATGTCTTTACATAGTGAATTTAGAGTTTTAACCGGTTTGTTCGGCGTTGTTTTTGCTTTGTCGGCCTGTTCTTCCGCTCCGTTTCCCGAGATTGTCGAAGAAGACGACTATACGACGGCCTCTTCTTCCGAAAGCGGTTTTGACGTTCCCGTGCGCAAAAGAACCCTTAAGGAAAGTTCGGCCCTGACCGCAGACAACGAGCATGTTGCCTATGAGGGGCAGGAAAACACCAAAAAAACGGCCGAAGGGCCGGAAAAAGCCGCTCCGGCGAAAACCAAGCCGGTAATCGTGGCCGAAGATTTGGACGTTAAGTCGAAGCCGGCCAAGAAAGAAAAAGACAGTCTGGCGGCTTTGAACGACGAAAAGTTCAAAAAGGAACTTAAGGCGGCCGAAGAGCTTCCCAAGCCCGAAAATACGGCGCCGAGCGTTACGTATCTGGCCGGAACGGTATATTTCAACAACGGTTCGTCAGCAGTCGACGCTTCTTATAACCGTCAGCTGCGTGAAATTGTCCGGTTGGCAAAAGCCAAGAAAGCAACGCTGAACGTGTTCGGTTATGCATCGAGTCGTACGCGCAATACAGACATTGTCAGCCACAAGATGGCCAATTTCCGGGTTTCGGCCGCGCGCGCCGAGAACATTGCCAACGCGTTGCGCCGCGCCGGAATGCCCGCGTCGAAAATCAAGGTCGAGGCTTTGTCGGATTCAAATCCGGCTTATCTCGAAGTCATGCCTGAAGGCGAGCGCCTGAACCGCCGCGCCGAGATTTACATCAGCTATTAATAAACGGGCGGAAGAGTGGCATTTGATTTTGAAAATAAAAAATCTTTAGGTGGAAATATATGGAAGGCCGTGCCTGTTGACGAGCGCAGGGCCGAGTTGATTGCCCAGCGTTTTGCGCTGCCGCTGCCGGTGGCGAGAATCATAGCCTCCCGCGGAATTCCGGTCGACGACGTGGCGAATTTTATCAATCCGAAGCTACAGAACCTGATGCCGGATCCTTTTTGCATGAAAGACATGGAAAAAGCGGCAAAGCGTATTGCCGAGGCCATTGTGAAAAAGCAGAAAGTGGCGATTATCGGCGACTATGACGTCGACGGCGCAACATCTTCTTCGGTACTGCGTCTTTATTTGGAAAGCGAGGGCATTGAACCGGAGATTCACATTCCGGAGCGCGACGAGGGTTATGGTCCGAGCCGGCAGGCTTTTGACGAATTTGCGGCGCTTGGCGCGGAATTGGTTATTACGGTAGACTGCGGAACGACGGCTTTTGACGTTTTCGACTATGCCGGAAGCCTGAATATTCCGGTAATCGTACTTGACCACCATGAGGCGGAAGTGCGGCTGCCGGAGGTTTATGCCGTGGTTAACCCCAAGCGGCTGGACGAAAGCGACGATTATCCGTATCTGAAATATATGGCGGCGGTCGGTGTGGTTTTCTGTACGATTGTCGCCGTCAACCGCGAGCTGCGCAAGCAGGGGTTCTTTGCCGGGCGCGAGGAGCCAAATCTGCTTCAATGGCTCGATTTGGTCGCTTTGGGAACCGTTTGCGATGTGGTGCCGCTGCTGGGGTTGAACCGGGCTTTTGTCCGGCAGGGACTGCGGATTATGTCGCTGCGGAGCAATACCGGACTGCGGGCGCTGATTGACAAGTCGGGTATCAGCGAGGCGCCGAGCGCTTTTCATCTGGGATATGTTCTGGGACCGCGGATTAATGCCTGCGGCCGGGTCGGCGAGGCTTCGCTGGGCAACAAGCTGTTGTGCAGCAGGGACGATTTTCAGGCCGGCCAGCTGGCGGACAAACTGAATGAATTTAATGCGCAGCGCAAGGAGATTGAAGCTTATGTGCTGTTGAGCGCGATTGAGATGCTGGAGGGGACTCCGCAGGAATATCCGATAGCTTTTGCCGCCGGAAAAGACTGGCACCAGGGCGTGGTCGGCATTGTGGCCGGCAAGCTCAAGGAGCGTTACAACGTACCGGCTTTCGTCATGTCGATTGAGCCGGACGAAGTCAAGGGTTCGGCGCGCTCCGTGCCGGGCGTCGATTTGGGCGCTCTGATAATTGCCGCCAAGGAAAAGGGACTGCTGACCAAGGGCGGCGGTCATACGATGGCGGCCGGTTTTTCGCTGTCGGAGGATAAAATCGAAGCCTTTCGCCGGTTTGCCGGCGAGTATGTGCGGCAGAAGCTCGGTGAAGAAGACGTGGCGCCGGTAATTGAAGTTGACAGTGCGCTTGATCTGCTGGGAGCCAATACCGATTTTGCCGCGGCTTTGGAACTTCTGGAGCCTTTCGGCGCCGGAAACGCCGAACCGAAGATTGTGCTGGAACATGTACGGATTGTTAAACCGGGAATTGTCGGCGCGGGACATGTCCGCTGTTTTCTTACTTCCGGCAACGGCGGTTCGCTGAAAGCCATGGCCTTTAAAATCGCCGATACGGAATTAGGCAAAACGCTGCTGAATTCGCAGGGGGCGGTTTTCGACATTGCCGGGGTTCTGCGCCGTGACAACTGGCAGGGCCGCAATTCCGTGCAGTTTATCATAGATGATGCGATAAGGTGTGAATGAGATGGATGATAAGGACGAAGTCAAAAAACGGGCGATGAACATCAGAAAAATCCGTCTGGAGCGGGAAAAGGCCGTTTTTATGAAACTGGGCGGCAAGCTGCGCGCCTATTTCTTTACCGGCATTCTGGTAACCGCACCGGTAATGATTACGTTTTTTGTCGCTTATAAGGTAATCGTTTTTATCGACGTTTCGGTCAACCGCCTGCTGCCACCGCAGTTTAAGCCGGACAACTTCCTGCCGTTTACCATTCCCGGCCTGGGAATTATCATTCTGGTTGCGGCGCTGATTTTGGTCGGTATGTTTGCCGCCGGATTTTTGGGCAAGTTTTTCCTGAAACTCGGCGAGTGGATTGTTTATAAGGTGCCGTTTATTTCGTCGGTTTATTCGCTTTTGAAACAGATTTTCGAAACTTTTCTTTCCGGCAAGAGCAATGCGTTTAAGAAGGTTGTGCTGCTGGAATATCCGCGCAAGGGAATCTGGATTTTGGGTTTTGTCAGCGCTGATACCGAAGGCGAGGTTCGGGAAATTCTGGGGCGTGAAATGGTTAATGTGTTTATTCCGACAACGCCGAACCCGACTTCCGGCTTTCTGATTTTTGTGCCGCGCGAGGATGTGGTTGAACTTGACATGGGGGTTGAAGAAGGCATCAAGTTTGTCATTTCCGGCGGCATTGTGGCGCCTGACGAGGCCAAGCGCCTGAAAAAACGCCGCGCTTAATCTATACTAGTAAAAAAAGCCCCGCAGATGCGGGGCTTTTGGTTAGACAAAGTACTGAAAATGCAAGTAGATTGTTGCTATCAGTACGCTTATCAGCATGACCGGTATCGACCAGATGAGGAATCTCATGAAATGGATGGGGTGTCCTTCGCGCTGCGCCATACCGGCGACGATAACGTTGGCGGAAGCGCCGATCAGCGTTCCGTTGCCGCCGAAGCAGGCACCGAGCGACAAGGCCCACCAGACCGGCATCATGGCTTCACGTCCGCCCATGGAAGCTTCCATTGACTTAATCATCGGAATCATGGTGGCGACAAACGGAATGTTGTCGATAGCCGAGGAAAGAATCGCCGAAATCCAGACAATCAGCATAGTGCTCTTCTGGATGCTTCCGTCGGTCAGTTCAATAAACTTTTGGCCGAGCATACGCAGAATACCGGTTTCTTCCAGTCCGTAAACAATGACGAACAATCCGGAGAAGAAGAAAATGGTTGTCCAGTCGATGAGGTTGAAGGCTTCCTCAACTTTACGTTCGCGTTCGTCGTGGCGGTTGCCGAAAGTATAGAGCAGCAGCAAAACCGCGGCCCCGGCGATGGCTATGGTACCGTTGGCAATATGGATATGCTCGGCGCTGATGAAGCCGGCGATGACCAGAGCAAGAACAAACAGCGATTTTCCCAGCAGTTTCCAGTCAGTAATGGTATCTTTTTCGCTGATGCGCATAACGGCCTGTTTGTTTTTTTCGGTCGTGAGAAGGCTTTTGTGCCAGATGAGGTCGAATCCGAAAACCAGAACAATCATGGTTATGGCAACAATCGGTGCCAGTTCGTAAACGAAATCCATAAAGGACAGCTGCAGCGCCGAGCCGATAAGAATGTTCGGCGGATCGCCGATGAGGGTTGCCGTCCCGCCGATGTTGGAGGCGAAGATTTCCAGAATCAGATAGGGATAGGGGTTGATTTTAAGTTTGCGGGTAATCTGGAAGGTAACCGGCGCAATCAGCAGAACCGTGGTAACGTTGTCCAGAAAGGCCGAGAAAACCGCAGTTACAAAGGCCAGCACAATCAGCAGGCCGCGGGGATTGGCGCGGACTTTTTTGGCGCCCCAGACGGCTACAAACTGGAACATACCCGATTTCTCGGAAATGCCGACAATCGTCATCATGCCGACCAGAAGCGAAATAGTGTTGAAATCGATACCCTGAAGGGCGGTTTCCTGTGTCAAAATACCCGAAAAAATCATCAGCGCCGCACCCAGAAGGGCGACAACGGCGCGATTGAGTTTTTCGGTAAACAGGATTGCATAGCAGACAACGACAATGGCCGTTGCTACAATTTTGGGGTCCATGCCCCAGACTGATGGCGCTGCCTGCGCTAAGTCAGTAACCTGCATGTTAAAGATTCCTCATGTATTATAAAAACTACCAGTTTATTTATAATACGGACATCCTAACATAATCTTAATTTTGCGGCGCTAAATGAACCAGCGCAGATGCAGGTAGACGGCGGCCATCAGCACGCTGACCAGCATAACCGGTATTGACCAGATGAGAAAGCGCAGAAAGTGAATGGGATGTCCTTCGCGCTGTGCCATGCCGGCGACGATGACGTTGGCTGAAGCGGCTATCAGCGAACCGTTGCCGCCGAAGCAGGCGCCGAGCGACAGGGCCCACCAGACCGGCATCATGGCCTCGCGGCCGCCGAGAGACGCTTCCATCGACTTGATCATCGGAATCATGGTGGCGACAAACGGAATGTTGTCGATGGCCGTGGATACGAAAGCGGACATCCAGACGACAATCATGGCTGCTTTTTCGATGCTGCCGTCGGTTACTTCAATGAACTTGTTTCCCATCAGAGCCAGAACGCCGGACTCTTCCAGACCGTAGACGATGGCAAACAGGCCGGCAAAGAAAAATATCGTCGTCCAGTCGACCAATCCGAAAGCTTCTTCAACCTTATGCTCGCGATCAGAATGGCTGTTTCCCCAGGTATAGAGCATCAGAAGAATGACGGCGCCGAAGACGGCAATGGTGCCGTTGGCAATATGGAAATGTTCGGCAGCCATAAAGCCGATGATGACGGCAATCAGAACCGCCAGCGATTTGACGAGCAGGACGGGGTCGGTAATGGTGTCTTTTTCGTTCAGGCGCATGACGGCTTCGCGGCTTTTGTCCGACGCGCTCATCTTGCGTCCCCAGATGAGGTCAAAGGTGACAATCAGAACGACCATCGTGGCGGCGACAATCGGTGTCAGTTCATAAACGAAATCCATAAAGGACAGCTGCAATGCCGAGCCGATGAGGATATTCGGCGGATCGCCGATGAGGGTTGCCGTTCCGCCGATGTTGGAAGCGAAGATTTCCAGAATCAGATAGGGATAGGGGTTGATTTTAAGTTTGCGGGTAATCTGAAAGGTGACCGGTGCTACCAGCAGAACCGTGGTAACATTGTCCAGCAGTGCAGAGAAAACGGCTGTGACGGCCGCCAGCACAATCAACAGGCCTCGCGGCGAAGCACGGACCTTTTTGGCCGACCAAACGGCCACATACTGAAACATACCCGATTTTTCGGCAATACCGACGATTATCATCATGCCGATAAGCAAAGCCAGCGTATTGAAGTCTATGCCGGCAATTGCGCCGTCTTGTGTCAGCACGCCGGCAAAAATCATGACGACGGCGCCCAAAAGGGCAACGACGGCACGGTTCAGCTTTTCAGTAAAAAGAATCAGATAGCTGACAACGAGAATGACGGTCGAAACGATTTTGGGGTCGAAGCCGAATATGGCGGAATGTTCCATTGTTTGCTCCTAAATATTTCAATCTTGTTCTGATTACAATATATAGGCAAGTTTTGCAAAAAACAAACAAATCCGTCAGGGGATTGGATAATTATCTGCGGCTCAGGTATTTTACAATGCCGAACAGCGTGTTGATTTCCTGTTCGGTCAGACGGCTGCGGGTAAATATATTGCGCAGGTTGATTTCCATATGCGGCCGTTTTTCCTCGTCTTTGAACCCCGGATGTCCTGCAAGTTCCTTTTCCAGACAGTCCAGAAAACTCATGACCATTTCCCGGGAGGCTGGAACGGTCGTGTTGGTGACAAAACGGACGTCTTCGGCATTTATCTGCCTTTTGTGCCATTCATAACCGACCAGCAGCACAGCCTGTGAGAGGTTAAGCGAACAATGGCGGGGATTAAGCGGAATTTCAATAACCGCATCGGCGATGCTGACATCGTCGTTGTGCAGCCCGGTGCGCTCCGGACCGAACAGAATGCCGACATTCATATTTTCGTCCTTTATCAACCGGTCGATTTCGCCGGCAGCGTGTTCGGCGGTGTGAACGGTTTTAATCTGGTTGCGCGGTCGTGCCGTGGTCGCGTAAACAGCCTGCAAACCGGCGACGGCTTCGCGCGTGGTGTTGAACAGGCGGGCGTTTTGCAGAATTTCTTCGGCTCCTGAGGAGGCGGCGAGCGCCTTGGCCGACAGGTGGTTCTCACGCGGGGAAACCAGACTGAGATTGTATAAACCGCAGTTCATCATGGCGCGGGCGGCCATTCCGACATTTTCGGCCAGCTGCGGCTGAACCAAAATAACATGGGGCTGATTGTTCATCTGTAATTCCTGAAAATGATTATTCATAAAAACGAGGGTGCGGATCCAGGTACAGGTCTTTTTGCAGCATCTTACGAACGGCACGTTTGTTGGCCGGATCTACATTGACGGCGGTTTCCGGCGTACGCCCCTCCTGTCGGGCGGCGCGTTTTTCGGCCAGATTGGCGTTTTTGACAATGTCGGAAATTTCACCCTTGGTTGAGTTCTTGAGGTTAAGGTCAATGCTTTTGGTGGTGCTGCGCTTGAGTTTGAGACGTTCTTCGGCCGAAACGATATTGAGGTTGTCGGCCTCGCGGTCAAGTGCGGTTTCCGACGGAGCGGCCGAAACCGCGGCCGTTTGAGCCGCAGCCGGAAATGCTGCAAATAAAGGCAGTGACAGAAAAACGGCAAGAAGTTTAAACATAAGCTTTTTCCTCAAATCAGTCGGTTCCGAGAATGTCCATCGTGTTGAACAGAATGTTTTCAAAGTCAAGTCCGGTTCCGTCTTCGACATCGGTCAGAATGCGGGAGAAAGACTTTCCGAACGGATCTTCGGCGGAAAAGACCTTGTCATAGTTTTCGCGGAGCAGCTTGCCGTAGGCTTTCGGCATGTCTTTAATCTTCTGATCATAGCTTTCCGGAATTTTGTAGCCCATGTTGCGGAGATGTTCGGTCATAACCAGCATGTTGTGGCGGTTGACTTCAGGCGCAATCATTTCCTGACCCTGAGCATCGGTGTAGGTGGTGGCTTCGCCGACGTAATTTAATTTGCCGTGCTGGCCGGAACCTCTCCAGGTAACGATGCCGCTGCGGTCACGGGCACGGGCCCAGGGGTCTACCGGCAGAATGTCGCCGTTGGTCGGCCCGTTTTCGTAGGCGGGAGCGTTCGGAGACGTATCAGGTCCTTTTTCGGGGAGATTGTCGCCAAAATAACCGTCGTTTGGATTGGGTGACCAGGGGTTGGCCGGCAGCTGCGCGTTCGCCGTCGCGGCTAAAGACAAACAGCCGATTGCCGCCAGAATGTAGAAATACTTTTTCATGACCGCCTCCATAATTCTCCATCTTCTTTTATCATACTATAAAAAATGTGAAAATAATAGTTACAATATTGTTGCAAAAGTAAATATCACGTTAACCAGGTTGACAAATCGGCCGCGAAAGTTATGATATGCCGGTAGGTAACCCGTTAACGGAGAAGGCTTTTCGATGTTGAAAAAACTTTTGCTGGCGGCCGCAGCCCTGTACGGCGTGTGGGCTGTCAGCGTGCATATGAACGACAAGCTTATGCGCGGTTATTTTATGGCGCCGCTCAAGTTTAAGGATTTGGTGGCCGAAGACAATATGTCCGAGCGCGAAGGCCGTTTCGGCTTTAAGTCGAAAATCTGGCTCTATGGCGTCAACAGTCCGGAAAAGCTCGCCAAAAACTTCAACAAATATGACGGATTTGAAATTGATGTCGTTTATAACGAAAAAGAGCGTACTTTTTTTGTCGGCCGCGGCAGCGGGAAGGTAACGCTTGACGATATGTTTGCCGTGAAACCGGATTTGAGCGGAAAGTTTTTCTGGCTTGACGTCAAAAACATTGATTTTAACAATCAGTCTGAGATTTTAAGGGAACTTATTGCGCTGACAGGACGCAATATCATGCATAAGTCACATTTGGTCATTGTGTCGCCGAATGCCGAATATCTGGACGATTTTGCGGCCAGCGGCTTTCTGACCTGTTTTCGGTTTCCGTCCCTGTACAGGGTTAAGCGCGGCGATATTCGAAAGGTGCTCGAAGCGGCGGTCGAAAAATATAAAAATTCAACGGTTGACTTTATTTGCGGCGATGTGCGCTATTTTAACTTTATGGACTTTTATTTTCCGGGAGCCCCGAAAATGTATCAGAATACGGGCAGGGAAGCGAAAAACATTAATCCCTATATTCTTAAGCGTTCGGATACCAGTGTCGTTCTGAATCAGGAACCGTAAGCTAAAATGCCGCGATGATGCCGCCGCCCAAAACTCTGCTGCCATCATAAAAACAACAGCCCTGACCGGGCGCGACGCCGTAAAACTCTTCGTGCAGCGTGATTTCGGCCCAGCCGTCTTCAAGAAAGACAACCGTTGCCGGAACGGCTGCCTGCCGCGAACGCAGCTTGACCGTCAGTTCCGCTTGCCGGGGCTGTTCCTCGCCAAGCCAGTTGACGTCTTTGATGCGGAGACTTCGGCATAACAGTTCTTCTTTGCTGCCGACGATAATTCGATTGTTGCCGGCGTCTATTTTCAGCACATAGAGGACGCCGCCGCTGCCGCCGATGCCAAGGCCGCGCCGCTGACCGACGGTATAACGGATAATGCCGCTGTGGCGGCCGAGAACCCGGCCTGAGGTGTCGACGATGTCTCCCGGCACCGGTTTTGTTTTCGGCCGCAGCTGATTGATTAAAGAGGCATAATTGCCGTCGGCGACAAAGCAGATGTCCTGACTGTCCGGCTTTTGGCTGACTTCGAGTCCGGCGTCTCTCGCAATGGCGCGTGTCTGTGCCTTGGTGTAGGAAGCCAGCGGGCAGCGGAGCATTTGCAGCGTGTGTTTATCGACGGCAAAGAGAAAATAGCTTTGGTCGCGGCGCAAGTCTTCCGCCCGGTGCAGTTCAACGCCGCGGGAAGTCAGCCGGATATCGGCATAGTGGCCGGTCACGATGACGTCGGCGCCGAGACTGCGGGCCTTGTCAGCCAATGCGCCGAGTTTGATGTGCCGGTTGCACATGATGCAGGGGGACGGGGTCAGGCCGTGCAGATAGGAATCGGCAAAATAGTCGACGACTTCGCGGGCGAATTTTTTCCGTAAATCCAGAAAACAGTGGGGAATGCCAAGTTTGTCGGCCACTTTGGCCGCGTCGGCAACGGAAGAGTGTTCCGGACGGTAAGGCGGTGTCAGCAGATCCATGGTAATGCCAAAGATGTCGTAGCCTTCTTTTTTGAGCATGGCGGCTGTCGCCGAGCTGTCGACGCCGCCGGACATGGCGACGCAGACTTTGGTCTGCTGCGGCGATTTGGGAAGGCCGAGGCTATTGAGCGTCATCTTTCTTCTCTTTTTTCAGTTCGGCCAGTTCTTTTTTGACGTTTTCCAGTTCGCGGCAGAGTTTTTCAAAGCGTTCTTCCATCGGATCCGGATGTGAGGCGTCTATACCGTAGGCACAGAATTTTTGCGCCTCCTTGCGGCTGAGCTCCTGAACCTTGTGAGCCGCCATGCCGATAACCGTCGTATTGGCCGGAACTTCCTTGACGACGATGGCGTTTGAACCGATTTTGGCGTTGTTGCCGATTTTTATCGGTCCGAGAACCTGTGCGCCGGAGCCGATGATGACGTTGTTGCCGATGGTCGGATGGCGTTTGGCAGTGACTTTGCCGTTTTTGTCAAAGACGGTGGTACCGCCGAGCGTAATGTCGTGATACATGGTAACGTTGTCGCCGATTTCGGTGGTTTCGCCGATGACGACGCCCATGCCGTGATCAATGAAAAAGCCTTTGCCGATTCGTGCGCCGGGATGGATTTCAATGCCGGTCAGAAAGCGGGCAATCTGCGAAACGATGCGCGCCGTCAGACGGAAATTTTTCTTCCATAACCAGTGGGAAAAGCGGTAAATGATAATGCAATGCAGTCCCGAAGAGCAGAGAATCGCTTCGGTTCGGCTTTTGGTGGCGGGGTCGCGGGCGATAACGGCGTCGACGTCCTGAAGAATAGTGTTGAATTTTGACTCCATTTTGTGCTACATTCCTTTGAAAAATTAATAATTTGTATAGTATTTTCTATATATAATCAATTGTTATTAATTAATAATAAAAAAAGAGATTTTAAATGACAGAAGTACTTTTTAACGGACATGCCGGACGTTTGGAAGGGCGTTATCATCAGAGCGAGAAGCCCGGAGCGCCGATAGCGCTGATTCTTCATCCGCATCCGCAATATGGCGGAACCATGAACAACAAAGTGGTTTACAGCCTGTTCAGCTGTTTTCAGAATCTGGGCTTTTCGGTACTGCGGTTCAATTTCCGCAGCGTGGGACGTTCACAGGGCGAGTTTGAGGACGGCCCGGGTGAACTTTCCGATGCGACGGTTGCCCTGGACTGGCTGCAATCCGTTAATCCTGAAGCCAGACAATGCTGGATTGCCGGTTATTCTTTCGGTGCCTGGATCGGTTTGCAGCTGTTGATGCGTCGGCCGGACATTAATAATTTTATTGCGGTTTCTCCGCCGGCCAATGAAAAGGATTTCTCGTTTTTGGCACCTTGTCCGACTTCCGGCCTGATTGTTCAGGGCGGCGCCGACGAAATTGTCAATCCGCAGTCGGTGTCGACTTTGGCCAAGCGTCTGAATGTTCAGCGCAACGTGCAGGTGGATTTTGCCCTGATTGAGGAGGGCGACCATATGTATAACAATCATTTGGTTGATTTGTACAAAATTGCCGGCAATTACGTTATTGGCGCCATGCAGAAAAAGGCGCCGCAGAAAAAGCGCCGCGGCCGTCGCAAGAAAATCGAGATGCAGGAAGATCAGGAACCGTTGCTGCTGGAAGATGAGAGCATGGACGGAGAGGCTGATGTCGCTGAGGATTTTGACGAAGAAGACGAGGAATAGTTTTTGGGTTGGAAAAAAACAGCCCCCGTTTGAGGGGCTGTTTTTCTTGTGGTTATCTGATTATTGAACCAGTACAGAAGTGAGCGCCTGCGTATTCCGGTCCTCCGTGAGTTCCGCCGCAGTTGCATGAACTGTAAGGTGCGCCGCCGGGGCAGGTATTGCGGTCGATTGCCAAATCGGGCGGACAGTTTGTAAAGCATTTGTATTTGGTGGTACCGCAGGCCGTGATTAACACTGCCGTTAATGAGAATGCGAATTTATTTTCCGCTAATGTTTTGTTTGAGGTATTTCAAAATATAAATTCTGATGGCGCCGGAAAGGTTTTCGTGCTCGCGGGCAGAATCGATTTCGGTTACCAGCTGATTAATGCTGACGCCTTTTTCTTTGGCTATGGCGGCAAGTTCGGCGTAGAATTCGTCTTCCAGCGAAATGCTGGTTTGGTGTCTGCCGGCGATGACTACGGATTTTTTGCGCATTTTATTTTTTGCGGAAAGCGTCGATGGAAACGACGGTTGCGACGCCGTTGGAGGTTTTTTTCGGTTCTTCTTCCATCTCGGCGGCAAAATCGTTGTCAGTATTGTGTGAAATGGGTTCGTCGTCGAAATTGAAACTGAGGCCGAACTTGGCGTAGGGGTCTGCAAAGTAGGTAATGGCATCGAACGGAATGTAAAGGGTTTGGCGAATGCCGCCAAAACTCAAATCGATGCCGAAACCGGAAGTTTCGACAATGAGGTTGGAAAACTGGTGCTGAATGACGATGGTCATTTCCTCGGGATACTGGCTTTTGAGCTGATCCGAAATCCGGGTCTGCGGATGATTGGTCTTGAACGTGATATAGAAATGGTGTTCTCCGGGAAGACCCTGGCGTTCGGCAATTTTCAGAGCTTCGACGACGACGTTTTTCAAAGACTTTTCAATCAGTTTATCGTAGTTGATTTCGGTTAAAAACTCGCTCATTTTTTTTCCTTCTCACAAAAAAAGCGAGCCGTTCTGTTGCTGGGCGGCTCATTCCCCACTTGAAACTAACCATAGTTACAAGAATTTGCGTTTGTTACGCTCGCCTTAAGCAGCGATTGCAACAGGTGCTACGTTGTTATCGTTAGCATTCATTTAATTTGAACCGATAACGGTGGTATCTCACCGGGCACAGCATACATATCTTTACTGCTACCTGTCTACCCTGTTTCACCCCCGTTGAAAGAAAGGTTGGTGGAGGTGCTGGGTACTGCCCCCAGGTCCAAATAGCCTATTTCATACAGCCTCTAGTGCCGTAGCCGGTTGCCCGACAACATAGATTATATATTAAAATATCTTATTTTCAAGAGGGCTTGCATGAAAAAGAGAATCGCCAAAATTTATTGGTAGTAAGTTGCAATGACTTCTTGTCAAAAAAACGGCCGGTGTTAGAGTCTTCCTGTTTAACAGCATGGGATTTTAAAATGACGAAAGTTGCAGTTTGGTGCCGTCACGAGGGGGACAACATTATCGGAATCGGTCCGAACATTCCCTGGCACGTCAAATCTGATTTTAAGCGGTTTCGCCGGATTACGGAAGAGCAGAATCTGGTCGCAGGACAGACGACTTATGAGAGTTTTCCGAACCGTACGCTGCCGAATCGGAATATCTATGTTCTGACCTTTGACGCCGGTTATGAAGTTTCGGATCCGGAGCATCATTTTGTGGTAACCGACGTCAACGATTTTAAGGATTTTGACGGCGATTTGTATATTTCCGGCGGGGCGAGCGTTTATAAGCTTTTTATGACGGGCAGCGCAAAGCTGATGCCGGATATTGTCGTCGACTGCATGTACAGGGGCGAGGTTAATTCCGCGCTTGAGGGCGCAAAGATAGACATTTCGCCCTGTATAGAGGTTCTGCATAAATCTTACCGCCAGATTTCGGTTGATTATGAGTTGGACAATATTCTTACGACCGTCTGGGTGCGCAAGGGCGAATTTGTCGAACAAAGCGTGCTGAAACGGATTATTGAAGCCATTGAAAAGGAAGACGAATAATGAAACAGTATTTGGACATGCTCCGCTATGTTTTGGAAAACGGCGTGGACAAGATGGATCGTACCGGGGTCGGAACGCGTTCGGTTTTCGGTCAGCAGATGCGTTTTGATTTGAGCCGGGGCTTTCCTCTGATGACGACCAAGAAAATGCATCTTAAAAGCATTATTCACGAGCTTCTGTGGTTTATCAAAGGAGATACAAACGTTAAGTATCTGCAGGATAACGGCGTGCGAATCTGGAACGAATGGGCTGATGAAAACGGTGATCTGGGACCGATTTACGGTTCGCAGTGGCGAAACTGGAACGGCGAGGGAATTGACCAGCTGGCACAGGTGGTTGACAAGCTTAAGAACAATCCCAATGACCGCCGGATGATTGTTTCGGCCTGGAATGTGAGCAAAATTCCCGAAATGCATCTGCCGCCGTGTCATATGATGTTTCAGTTTTATGTGGCGAACGGCAAACTTTCCTGCATGCTGTATCAGCGCAGCTGCGACATGTTTCTGGGCGTGCCGTTCAATATTGCCTCCTATGCGCTGCTGACCATGATGCTGGCGCAGGTCTGCAATCTTGAGCCCGGCGAGTTTGTGCATACGCTTGGCGACACGCATATTTATCATAACCATTTTGAACAGGTTAAAGAGCAGCTTCGTCGCGAACCGCTGCCTTTGCCGACCATGAGACTTAATCCGCAGGTTAAAGACATTAACGACTTCAAGTATGAGGATTTCACTCTGGAAAATTATGAGTGTTATGGGGCTATAAAGGCTCAAGTCGCAGTTTAAAACCTCGTATAACGGGGAACTAATACAGAAATTTCAGGACGAAAGTTTCCTCACGTACTATTATGTACGCTGTGGTACTTTCGCCTTTATTTCTTATTATTTCCCTCGTTCTCCGAGGTTTTGTAAAACCTCGCATAGTGGCAAGCTGTTGTCAGCTCGACAAGGGGACGCCCTTGAGCGCTCGCCGGCTGCGGCACGACCCTTTGTTAAAGCGCGCTGCTTTCTGTGTGCATATCGTGAGGCCGTGCCTTGTGTTTGTGGATGTCCGGGGCACACGCTTAGCGTGACGCCTTATAAATGGATGCCCGGGTTAAACCCGAGCATGACAATTATTTATCTGTCATTCCCTGTTTTTCTTCTCTCGTGTCATTTCCGTGCTTGGCACGGGAATCTTGGTTGCCCGGGTTAAATCCGAGCATGACAGGAGAAATATAAACCCGAACATGATAAGTGGCGGTGGCGTGAACCTTTATTGAGGCGCGTTGTTTTTTATGTGTATATCGTGAATTGTATTTCTGGAGAGAGGAATGTAACAAAACGCCGCCGGCTGGTATTCAGCGGGCGGCGCTTGCAGTTTTTTTCATTTTTTTGTTTTTTGGGATTAATCACTTGGCAACAAAGAAGTCTTTGCCGCCTTTGTTTTTTCGCGTCAGAGTCAGGTCGCGATAACGGAAGCTGTCGCCGTGAGGGGCTTTTTTGATGAGGTTAGCCGTTTCCGTGGTTATCGGAGGCAGGTTAACCGTCATGCAGAGCATCAGAACGCAGTCTTCGCAATGTTTTTCCGTTTCTCTGATTCCTTCCATAAGCCAGACGTCATAGTCCGAGAAAGGAGCAAGCGCGGTTGTTTTTCTCTTCAGCTGAATGCGGAAAGCTTTGGCTTTCGCATCATCGTCAAGAAGGATTCCTAATTCTGCGGCGCGTTCGCGGAGAACAGTTTCGGCATATTCTTCTTTCAGATTTGCTGTTCTTAAATTCGTTTTCATTTTTCATTGTTGTTTTTTTGAAAAAAATAAAAGAAGCAAAACGCATTAAAGAGAGAGAAGTCCCCCGCTTGTAGAGAGCTAGGGGACTGGGCGCAATTACATCAACTAAGCCTTGGCCAAAATCAGAATGCCGGCACCGTTGGTTTTGCAACGGAGATTTTTGCGGTTGACTCTGAATTCTTCCTTCAGCTCATTTTTCTTGAATTCGCCGGGCTCGAATATGGCTTTTTTGCCGTCGCAGATGCGATGGGCCGTAAAGCTTCCATCGGTATTGCGGTAAAGCCATACGCTGTATTGAACGCCGAATTTGTATGCGAAGTGGTCGTCTTCTCTTTGCAATCCGCCCTTGTAGGTATAATGGCGGGTGGTCGAGGTTATTTTACACACTTCACGGCTGTCGGGTATAATTTCCTTGCCATGCTTTTTAGCAAAGTTAGATACGCGCATTTCAACACAGTTTTCAGCCAGAAATTTTCCGGGAATGTTCTTTGATGTATTCATAACATTTAGTTTAATGCCTCGAGAGGCGGTTAATGTATAATTATATTTTCGCAAAATTCTTAATTAAAGTAAGAATATGAAAGCATATTTTGTCTGGAAAGGCAAGCAAAAAATATGACAAAATTTCGAAAATTCTATAAATTGCTGTTTTGGCTTAAAACTTTTAACCCAAAAGACTTAGAATAATGCCTATGAAAAGCGGAATAGACAAATTGTCGTCAATTTCGAGCTTGTCTTCGAACATTTCTGCCAGGGTGGCGGCAGCGCAGGCGATGACGCCGGCATAAGTGAAGTGAAAGACAGGTTCGTAGAGCATGTTGATGAGCAGAGCGCTGAGGAAGAAGGCGACCGTTCCTTCCAGAGATTTGCTCTTATATAATTTTCTTGTACCGAAAGCCTTGCCGAAAAGAGCAGCGCAGGTGTCGGAAATCAGCATGACAGTCAGAGCGATGGCTGCAATCGGTTTGGAAAAAAGCAGGGTACAGATAATTGCCGCGGCAAGCACATACATTGAGCCGCTGACCTGAAATTTGGTACGGATGCGTTCCTTATTGCGCAGGGTTTTGAAAAACAGCAGGCCGAAAGTTCGTCTGGCCCAGCGCCATTTTTTGAAATTGCCGTATTCCAACAGGGCATCGCCCAGAAAAAGAATGGCAAACAACATGATGGAAACGCCGGGATGGGCAAAATAGATAAGCGCCGGAATCCAAAGGGAACTCAGATGGATTGATTTGCGCGCCAGTTCGCGGCGAAATGATTTGTTGGCAGGAATATGCAGTTCGGCAGCCAGATTGTTCAATTCCAGATTCGGCCGATGCAGTTTAATGCGCAGTGACGGGCGTTTAATTGAGAAGTCCGGTTTTCTTATTTTGAACGGTTTCAACATATTTCCATCCGCCAGTAATTATTTCCTGATGATAGATAGCATTTATATTCTAGGTTGTAAAGCTTTGTATTTATTTTTTTGTATTTTTACGAACAAACCAGTCTATTGTGATTATGACGGCAAAAGAAGCAATCATGCTGAAGAGCGTATGTGACAGAAAGTGCTGTCCGCGCAACATCTGGTAAAATCCGGCCGCCAGGCCAAGCAGAATGCCGGCAAGCAGTCCGAGGATTTTTCCGCGGCGGCTGTCGAAAACAAAATACAACGCCATAAAGGCGAAACCGGCTGTGGCGTGTCCGGCGGGAAAACAGCGTCCGGGTTTGGGTTGCACGAAACTTTCCGGATAGCTGTCGATAATGCGGACAAACGGGTAAAGGCCGTTGTATATGTTGAGCTGGTAAGGACAGTAGACGTTAGTAAAATATTTGGCACCGGCGACGACCAACGGGACAAAGATGATGCTCAGCAGCAGAATCAGCACCGGACGGCGCCTGACGGCCAAAGACGGCTTTTTCAGCGACAGCAGCAGAAAAATCAGGCAGCAGGCTCCGGTTGCGGCCAGCAGAAACTTCAGCCCTTTGTAAAATACGGGACTGAGTTTCTGGTGCAGAGCCGGATTAATAAGCCATTCATGCGTTTCCGGCAGGTAAAACAGGTTTTGCAACGCAGTGTCTGCATTGGTAAACTTTTCGGCCAAAAGGACGGCGGCTAACAGGAGAAAGCAGATGAAAAGCCGAACGGAAAACCTCATTGTTCATTTTCCTGAGTTTGGCTTTTTTCCGAAGCCTGTTGGTAGAAAGCGATGGTTTCGGCAAGATGTTTCTCTGCAATATTTTTACGGATTTTGGCCGGGGTAACGGTATAGCCTTTGCCCGGCGACAGACTGACCGCCACGCCGCGGCTTTGGCAGCCGATTTTTTGCCAGCGGCTGTAAAAAATGCGGGGCGTATAGCCGGGACTGAGGGCATCACTGCCGTAGAAACGGCTTTCGTAGCTGAAGTCGAGCAAGCCGAGCAGCGTGGGCGCAACGTCTATCTGGCTGACGGGTGTCCTGACAGTCTGAGGCCTGACGAATTTCGGGCCGTAAATCAACAGGGGAATCCGATAGGATTCCGGCGAAACTTCGGCTGTGCGGTTTTTTTTGACGGCCCGGTCGGAAACGAAGACAAAAACGGTATTGTCGAACCATGGTTTGCTGCGGGCCTCTTCGATAAATCTGCCGAGGGCATAGTCGGCATAGCGGATGGCTTTCTGACGGCGGGTGGCATTTGCAGGAAAGTCGGCAAAAGTGTCGGGAACGGCATAGGGATAGCGGTTGGAGGAGGTCATCAGCAGCGAAAAGAAGGGTTTGTCTCCGGCTGCGGACTTGTCGGCTTCGGCAATGGTTTTGCGGTACAGGTCTTCGTCGGAAACACTGAGCAAATCTGCATAGGTAATTTCGCCTTTGCGCCAACGGCTGCGGTCCATGATTTTAAAATCGCCGTCGGCCAGAAAACCGTCCATGCGGTCGAGCATGCCGTAACTGCCGTAAATCCATTTGTTGTCGTAGCCTTTGGATTTGAATATGCCGCCCAGACCGTGCAGTTTTTTGCTGCCCGGCAGGCTGAGGATGGGCAGACCGGGAAGCGGGGGCAGCGAAAAGTCTATCGCTTCAATGGCGCGCGCGCTGTTGCGTCCGGTGGCGTAAGCGTTTGGAAAATAAAGGCTCTGTTCGGCCAGCCTTTGCAAGTTCGGCATATATCCGGCATGTGATTTTTCCAGATAAGCGGCGCTGATGCCGCGCATGATGACGATAATGACGTTGGCTCTTTTTTCCGGGCGGAAAGAGTTAATCTGTCGGGCAATGTCTTTTTTGGGTTCGGTAAAGGTAACATTTTTGCCGGCAAAAATGTTTTGCAGGATTTCCAGATTTTTTTCACGGGGCTGGGTCAGGTAGAATTTGTCGTAATCAATTTCGTTTTTGTGCAGTGAACTGAACAGGCTGTATGTGCCTTCCTTGGCGATTTCGTTATTATAGGAATCAGGGGCGACTTCTATTTGGGCAACGTTGATGTTCAGGTAGGCCAGAATGCAGACCAGGCCGTAGATGATGCTTTGAAACAGACGCCGGTTGAATTTCGGCGCCTCAATAGCGGTAAACAGCCAGCGGTAAGCCAGCAGCGTGAAGACGACGGCCGCCGCCAGAATGCCGAGCAGAATTTTGATGACCGGATAGGCGTGTTCAAGATTGCTCAGTACCTGATGGGTAAAGATGATGTAGTCGACGACAATGAAGTTGAAAGAACTGGCAAACTCTTCCCAGAAAATCTGCGAGGCGGCTTCTTCGCAAAGCGTGGAAACGGCAAAGACAAAGAAAGCGGTCGTGGTAATAATCTTGTCCAAACGGCCGTTCTGGCGCCGACGGGGTAAAACCAGCAGGTAAAAAACGTAAGGCTGCATGACAAAAAGGAATGATACCGAAGTGGTAAGCAAAAGGACGCCGCCGGTTTTGACCATGGTCAGAAACGAGAAGTCGACATTGGCCGCATTTTGGTACAACTGCAAAGCCATGAAACCAAATTCAACAAGAACACTGAAGACAAAGAAGGGGGCTAACCGCCGCAGGAGATATGAATTCATTCTAAAATTCCTTTTGTTCTGTCTGAAGTTAGCGCTCTCTTTGATAAATGGCAACAGAAAATCTTAAACGGGCAGAACGATGTGGAAAAGTAACCGATTGTAATCTCGTTATTTATGTCTTGGCGGAAATGAATGCACAGCCGACTGTTCCGGGAGGAAGAAATATTTATGCCCGGAATGTCCATTGCCTTTGTCGGCATTTCGAAACTAAAGCCCCGCATTTGCGGGGCTTTTTAGATTTTAGATGGCTTTACGAAGGGCGTCGATGGCTTCATTGAGGCGGGTGTCATCCGAGCCGCCGGTCTGAGCCATATCCGGCCGTCCGCCGCCGCCCTGAGCGCCGACGAAGGGGGCGACGACCTTAATCAGATTGGTGGCGGGAAGGCGGTCTTTGATGTTGTCGCTGACGCCGATAACGACCGAAACTTTTCCTTCCGCGGGTGAGAAGAAAGCAACGACGGTGTCGTCTTTGCTTTGCGCCTTGATCTCGTCGATGAAGGCTTTGAGTTCTTTCGGCGGAATGTTTTCGATGATCTTGGCGACGAATTTGACGCCGTTGACGGCTTCGAATTTGTCCGGATTGTCGGCGGCCTTGTTGCTGACGAATTTCTTTTTCAGGTCGAAAATCTGCGCCTCAAGCTTTTTCTTTTCTTCCAAAAGCTGGACAACCCGGTTTTCAATGTCGTTAAACCCGGCTTTCAGGCAGGCGCCGACACGGTGCAGGCGGTCTTCGATGTCCTGCGTGAATTTTTCGGCCGCGGTGCCGGTTACGCATTCCAGACGGCGGACGCCGGCGGCAATTGCGCTTTCGCTGACAATGTTAAAATAACCGATGCTGCCGGTCTGTTTGACATGCGTACCGCCGCAAAGCTCCATTGAAACGCCGTCGCCGATACAGACAACCCGGACTTCGTCGCCGTATTTTTCGCCAAACAGCGCCATGGCTCCGGCTTTGATGGCGTCCTCCTGATTCATGATGTTGGTATGAACCGGAAGGTTAGCTCGGATAAGACGGTTGACGGCATTTTCCAAATCGCGGATTTCGGGTTCGCTAATCTGTTTGGGATAGGCGATGTCAAAACGCATTTTGTCGGCGGCAACCATTGAGCCTTTCTGAGTTACGGAAGCGCCGAACTTTTCCTGCAGCGCATGGTGCAGCAGGTGGGTAACCGTATGGTTGGCCTCAATGGCGTGACGGTTTTCCTCGTTGACGCGGAAACTTGCAAAAGTACCTTTTCTGACGCTGCCGTTCAACATTTTGCAGACATGAACCCAGAGGCCGTCGAGTTTCTTTTTGGTGTCGGTTACCTCAATCTCAAAGCCATCGCCGACAATGGTTCCGATGTCGCCGACCTGGCCGCCCATCTCGCCGTAAAAAGGCGTTTGGTTGGCAAGCAGGTAAAATTCGCCGGCGCTGGTTTCAGAGATTTCCTGACCGTTTTGAACCAGAGCGGTAATTTCGGCGTCGGCTCTGAGCGTATTGTAGCCCAGAAATTCGGTCGAACCGAGTTTGTCCTGAAGTTCAAACCAGATTTTGTCGGTGCCGGCATCTCCGGAACCTGCCCAGTTTCTGCGGGCTTCGGCACGCTGTTTTTCCATGGCCTCGTCAAAGCCGCGGGTATCGACGCTGATATTTTTGGCCTTGAGGGCGTCCTGCGTCAGGTCAAGCGGAAATCCGTAAGTATCGTACAGTTTGAATGCGGTAGCACCCGAAAGTTCATCGCCTTCTTTAAGATTCTTCGTTTCATCGTCCAACAGGCGGAGGCCTTTGTCCAGCGTGCGCAAAAATCTGGTTTCTTCGGTTTTGATGGTGTCTGAAATCAGGTTTTGGGCGCGGTAGAGTTCCGGATAAGCTTCGCCCATTTCACGCTGCAGGGACGGGAGAAGTTTATAGATCATCGGTTCCTTGACGCCGAGCAGGTAGGCGTGGCGCATGGCGCGGCGCATGATACGGCGCAGAACGTAGCCGCGTCCTTCGTTGCTGGGGAGGACGCCGTCGGCAATCAGAAAGCTCATGGAACGCAGATGATCGGCAATGACGTTGTGCGACGATTCCAGCGGACCTTTGGGATCGGTGCCGGCAATTTGGGCAATGTCGGCGGTCAGATTACGGAAAAGGTCGATGTCATAGTTGGAGTGAACGCCCTGCAGAATAGCGGAAATGCGTTCCAGCCCCATGCCGGTATCAATGCACTTTTGCTTCAGCGGAATGCGGCTGCCGTCGGGCAGGTCTTCAAATTCGTCGAAAACCAGATTCCAGATTTCGATCCAGCGGTCTCCGTCTTCTTCCGGGGTTCCGGGCAGGCCGCCCCACACTTCCGGACCGTGGTCGTAGAAGATTTCGGAACAATAACCGCAGGGACCGGTGTCGCCCATCTGCCAGAAGTTGTCTTTGGTGGCAATGCCGATGATGCGGTCCTCGGGCAGTCCGGAAACTTTTTTCCAGATGTTGCGCGAAACTTCGTCGGTATGGAAAACGGTAACGGCCAGACGATCTTTAGGCAGGCCGAACTCTTTGGTAACCAGTTCCCAGGCATAGTTGATGGCTTCTTCCTTGAAGTAGTCGCCGAAGGAGAAGTTCCCGAGCATTTCGAAAAACGTATGGTGGCGGACGTCGTAGCCGACACTGTCCAAGTCATTGTGTTTGCCGCCGGCGCGGACGGATTTTTGGGAAGTGGTCGCTCGTTTGTAAGGAGCGGTTTCGGCGCCGGTAAAAATGTTTTTGAACTGAACCATGCCCGAGTTGGTAAACATCAGGGTCGGGTCATTGTCGGGAACCAGGGAAGAAGAGGGGATTATTTTGTGTCCGTTCTTCTCAAAATAATTTAAAAAGGTTTTTCTTATTTGATTAACAGTGATGGTCATTTTTACTTCCCAATTAATTTAGCTTGTTTTAACCGTGCTAAATTAATGCAAAGTTCCTGATTTGTCCAGATAAAATTGCGAAAAAACCGCTTAAATTTCTATGCTTGCGCCGTTGAGCCAGACAAAGGAAATATTGAGCCACAGTGCAAAAAGCAGCCAGATGAAATAGGGGTAGTTCAACGCGGCGGCAAATTTGTCGATTTGAGCAAAGCTCCCGATCATGCGCCGGACTGTCCAGGCCAGGAAAAGCAGCACGGCGATGCCGGCTCCCGTGTAGCCGAGATAAAAGAAGCAGAAACACCAGACCATCTGAAAGAGCAGCTGGCTGAAAAACAGCCGTCCGGCTTCAAGCGTTTTGGCGGTGCGTGGTTTGCCGAGAACAAGATAATAGGAGAAAGCCATAAGCAGATACAGAATGCCCCAGATAATGCGGAACCATTCCGAGGGAGGTGTCAGCGGCGACTTTTCGGCCATACTGTACCAGCCGGTTATGCCGGAAAGCGTGAAATAACTGCTTGCTGCCGCGGTAACGGCGACGGCACCGAATGATATAAGTAAGCGGCTTATCGTATTCATTTTTTTCTCCCTGACGGTTTTCTTTCTAATGTAATTACGGAAAAATAAATTTAAAGGCGCCCGTGTTGTGACAAAAAAATAATTTTAGTCTAAATTTGCGCTTGAATTTTGTCAAAAAATGTGCTTTTATAAGGTATCGTTAAATTTTCGGGGAACATCCATGGAAAAGCAGAAGATTTCGGCAGAGAGGGAAGACGGCACTTATATTACGCTGGTCGGCGGCAACAATGCCAGGCGCATCGGCGGCAACAGCTATGTTATTGAGGCGCGCAACGAAGGCAAAACCAGCAGGGTAATGGTTGATCTCGGCGCGGTAATAACCGGTTTTGAAACGGGTTATGAATCGGCTTTTCCGGATGTGAGCCGTTTTTTTGACCGTATTGATCCCGAAACGGAGAATTTTGTCGAAGCCGCGCAGCCGGTTGACGCGCTGGCCGTTACGCATTTGCATGAAGACCATGTCGGTGCCTTGACACATTTGGCCAAAATGGGCTATATGCTGCCGCCGGTTTACACCTCAAAGCTTACCCGCAATGCTGTTCGGATTATGTTTAACAAAGCCGGGCTGCCTGAGCCGGACATCAGAGAGGTTAAGCCCGGCGAAAACGTCAAAATCGGCGAAGATCTGATTATGGAAGGATTTATGGAAGCGCACAGCGCGGTCGACGCGATGGGGTTTCATTTCCTGTCGTTTAGGGGAGATAAGGCCGACGCCGGAATTATTACGCACGGCGACTTTTTTGACAATGAAAACATGCCCTACGGTTCGGTCGATATGTGGAAAAGTCTGGAAAGCCTGGCTTCGCGCAAACCGATAACGCATATTCTGCTTGATTCGACCATGGCGCCTTATGCCAGCCGGGCGCAGGAAAAGGCCTGTGAGAAACCGCGGCTTGGTTATGAACAGAATGTTAAGAACGTGCTTGACGTTATACGGGAAAATCCCGGAAAAATCGTGGTTTCGCCGGTTATCGGCCGCAGTTTCAACCAGTCGTATATTGATTTTGCGGCAGCCCGGGAACTCGGGACGAAGGTCTTTTTGGACGGCGACTGGCTGGTGTCGATGAACCGGGCAATGCTGCTTTCCGGCCACAAGGACTTTGAAGATCTTATTTATAAGGGCGGTATGGCGGAATATTTGCAGGACGGGAAAGTTCCGGTCAAATATGTCGTTTGCACGGGTGCTTTTGCCCAGGGATTGCAGGAATATGAGACGCTGATGTCGCCCGGCGCGAAAATCCCGCTGGCTTCGGCAACCAAAATGGCTTTGGGCATTCATCCCGATTTGAAAGTCGGCAGCAATGTTCTGGTTTTGGCCAGACAGCGGATTATTGACGACATTAACGGCAAAACAGGCCCGAAAATGTTGCAGCTGCTGGCTCAGCAGGGGGCTACGGTCGTCATGAGTCCGGGAGATAAGAAAATTGCCGATTTTAAAGTGGTGCCGATGCAGGATTCCGGGCATATCAAAAACGGCGAAATGCGCGAATACTATCACAAAATTGCCAAACTGGCACCGGAGGCAGCGTTTATTTCCATTCATGGCAGCGAAGCCCAGCTGAACAATACCAGGCGCGTTATCCGTGAAGAAGGCGGCGTTTGCCATGTTTTTGCCAACAGCGACGTCATCAGAGTCGGCGGCGGTCTGACAGAAGCAAGGGAAAACGAGCGCGTGCCGCAGGAATGGATTGGTGCGGCGCGGATTTATCATAATCCCCTGAAGCTTGACGACGGTATTCCGAATGCGGGTATTCTTGAGTATTACCGCATTGACGATAATTTTGTGAAACTTGCGGAAGAGCCGATTTTCCGCGATGCGATGTTTGCGGTTCGGGCAAGCCGTCCGGGCGACAGAAACTATTACGCCAATCATCCCGAAATCAGGGACGGCAACGCTTCTTACGGCGTGATGGTGAATCCGTACACCGGCAAACCAGTCAAAACCAAAAGCGGCAAACCGCGTAAGGAAAATCCGCTTAAGAACAAACAAAGGAACAAAGGAAACGGCCGCGGTTTCGGCGGCGAAGGCCGGTAATGCTTTACAATGAAAATCCCGTCTGAACCGTGTTTGTTCAGACGGGATTATTTTATGCGAAGGCAGGTTAATAGCTGTAATTTCTTTTTCGCAGTTCTGTCAGTCCGATGCAGAACAAAGCTATAAAAGCACAAATTCCGGCGGTTATGAAACTGATTGCCGAAATGTCAAGCCGGTCATTGAAACCTGCAATCCAGAAAACTACAATTCCCAGTTCGCTCAGGGTTAAAAAACTCCACTGAATTTTTTCAAGTCTCTTCATAATATCTCGGGTTTGTTTATTGAGGAGATGTCCTTGGCATGTCCCGCATCCTCATTGTTAATAATATCTGTTTGCCTTAAAAGTATCATATTTTCGGGAACGGTGCAATTTTTTTTTGTCAAAAAAATGAAATCTGAACAAGTATAATTTGTCCGGACAGTTATGATTTGTTAAAACATTCTTTGTAAAATGAACCGAAATCTTGCAGAAAGGAGAAAAATTTGGAGTTCGGCGACAGGTTAATCCGGGGAGAAATTGTAAAATCATATAAAAAGCTTATTCTGGACGTTAAGTTCAGAGAGGGCGGCGTCGTGCCCGTGTTTTGTCCGGAACTGGACTATATGCAGAATCTCTATGTGCCGGGAACCGAAATTTGGGTTGTCAAAAACCGTGACCGGCGCCGTCGTCTTCGTTACGAATGCCAGATTGTCAACAGCGGCGGCGGTTTGATTATGGTCAATCCCAATCATGTGGACGCGCTGTTTACGGAAGCTTTTGAAAACGGCAAGATTGAGGAACTGAGAAAATATACCGGCATTGACCGTGTGGACGGGAATTTTGCCACGCGTAACATTAATTATGAGCTGAGCAACGATGCCGGCGAGAAATGTTATGTTTATCTGGTAAGCATTTATAACAAAAAAGGGCCGAATGTCGTATTTCCGCCTATGCTGAATTTTTATGAAATGGAGCTTTTTGACGAAATGCGGCATTTGCGCGAAAAAGGCGCCGAAACTGCGGTCTTGCTGCTGGCGACGCGAATGGACTGTCTGGCGGCGAAATTTTCGTGGGAGGTTAATCCGATTGCGGCGGCGAAAATTTATGACGAGGCAAAAAACGGATTGAAATTCTTCTGTTATGGTTGCAATATTGACAATAAAAGTATATCAATTACTAAAAAGATGAAGATTTTGTACTAGGAGTTTGGGCAAAGTGGCTGAAAAAAGGAAAAACGGCATCAGAATTTACGAGCCGGAAGAATTTGAGGGAATGAGAAAAGCGGGGCAGGTTGCCGCCGAATGTCTGGATTATATTACGCCGTATGTGAAGGTCGGCGTTTCGACCGGAGAACTTGACGACCTCTGCCGCGAATTTATGATTGCCAAAGGTGCAATTCCGGCGTGTTTGGGGTATCATGGCTATCCGAAGTCGGTCTGTATTTCAATCAACCATGTTATTTGCCACGGTATTCCGTCGTATGAACGCAAACTGGCGGACGGCGATATTTTGAATATTGACGTGACGGCAATCGTCGACGGGTGGTACGGCGATACCAGCCGCATGTATTATGCCGGCAAGCCAAAGCTGAAAGCGGCCCGTCTGTGTGAAGTGACTTACGAGTGCATGATGCGCGGCATTGACGTTGTCCGGCCGGGTGCACGCTTCGGCGATATCGGCGCGGTTATTGAGGAATATGCTCACAAATACGGCTATTCGGTAGTGGATATGTTCTGTGGCCATGGCGTCGGCAAAATCTTTCATGATGCGCCGAATGTAATGCACTGCGGGCGCAAAGGCACCGGACCGGTTATGGAAGAGGGAATGATTTTTACGATTGAGCCGATGATTAATATCGGCAAGAAGGACGGCATTATATTGCAGGACGGCTGGACGTCGGTAACCCGGGACAAATCTTTGTCCGCGCAGTTTGAGCATTCGCTGGCGGTGACCAAAGATGGTTATGAGGTCTTTACCTATTCACCGAAGGGGCTGGACAGACCGCCTTATAAATTGGACTAACTTTTGTTTGGACGGCTTATGGCAGAGAATGTGACTAATGATGAACCTGATTATCTGGGGCATCGCGAAAGGCTGCGGCGGAGATTTCTGCTTGGCGGCGGCCGTGATATGCCGGACTATGAACTGCTTGAGCTGCTGCTGACAATTGCCATTCCTCGGCGGGATGTCAAACCTCTGGCAAAGGAACTGATTAGGAAGTTCGGCAGTTTTGCCGAGGTTGTCAATGCTCCTTTGGAAGAATTGATGCTTGTTAAAGGCGTTAAGGAAAATACGGCGGCGGTTTTGAGAATTGTCCGCGAATGTTCCGTCAGAAGTTCATGGCAGAGCCTAAAAGGTACAGACGCGCCGGTCATCAGTGATTTTGACGCGATGGTGGACTATTGTCGTTCGGCGATGGCCTACCAGATGGTGGAGGAGTTTCGGATTATCTTTCTGAATTCAAAACTTTATGTGATAGGCGAAGAGATACAGCAGCGCGGAACCGTTGATCAGGTTGCCATTCATCCCAGAGAAGTTATCAAATCGGCAATGATGCACGGTGCAAGCGCCATGATTTTGGTTCATAACCATCCGTCCGGCATCGTTACGCCGTCAAAGGCGGATATGGAAATAACCAAAAGAATCAAGGAAGCGGCCGAAGCCGTGTCAATCAGACTGTTTGACCATCTGATTATCAGCAAATCAAGCGTATATAGTTTTCATAATCAGGGTTTTGTATAAAAGGCTTGCAAAATAAAAAAAATTGGGTAGTTTAATGTAGCTGACTGAAAGTTTGGCAAACGAGGTGGGCGAGCAAAGCCTTTGAATTATTATGACAGAGTTTGCAAAGATATAACGGGACATAGCTCAGCCTGACCGGAACGCCGGCTGCGGTGTCGCGCTTGCTTCGGGCTTGAGGAAGAAAAAGCTGCCGGTGGCAGGTTTTTCAACGAAAGGTGAAGTTTGGTTGGCGAAAGAGTTTGCGGGAGCAAACGGAGAGAGCCTAACAAACGAGGTGGGCGAGCAAAGCCTTTGAATTATTATGACAGAGTTTGCAAAGATAAACGGGACATAGCTCAGCCTGGTAGAGCGCTTGCTTTGGGAGCAAGATGCCGACGGTTCGAATCCGCCTGTCCCGACCATAAGAAAGCCCCTCAACTGAGGGGCTTTCTAAGTAAGTAGAATGTAGGATTCGAACCGTCGAGAAGACGGTTTGACTACTAGCAATAGGCGAGACGGGAGTATCGCCGGTTTTGCCGAAAGGCAAAAATTGCGCCTGTGCAATTTGAAGCGAAGCGTAAAGTAATCCGCCTGTCCCAGCCATAAAAAAAGACCTACGTCTGTAGGTCTTTTTTTATGATGCTGTTTGGCAATTGTTAGCCGAAAGCTAACGCTACGCGGTCATCAATGGTGGTGTCATCCTTATGCCCCCAACCGCGGTAGCCATCCTCCAGATTGAAACAGAAGGCACCGTTTTGATAATATACCTCAGAGCACCAAATGCATCCCCGGTAACCGTCGGCTGCAATTTCGTTCTCTTTCAAAACATCAATCGTTGAGGTAAACCTCGTTTGTTCTTCAGTGCCCCAATGCTTGTTCAAAACATCTTGGGATGGCAGAAAACCCGGCTTGCCCTTAAAACGCATCTTTTCGGCAAATTTTTTGACTTCTTCCCATGTGGCTGGTGAAATGTTGTTTTCCGGACCTCGTTGCAGGGCAACCATCACGCCGGAAAGAAGCTGAATTCCCCAGAGTTCGTGTTTGCGGTTCAGGTTCAGTCCATTTTCGACGGTTAGTACATTGCCGCGTCGATACACCAAAGGCAGTTCTGTCGGTATCAAACCGGTTTTATCCCTACCCCGGTTGTTAACCCAGCTTATCAGTTCTTTGTCGCTGATGTTCAGTTCCGAAATCAGCTTTTCCAGTTTTTCAAATTTTGTTTCCATAATAAGATATTTTTGTAATAAACAATTTTATAAATAAGTTTTTTATCCATAACATTCCGTTGACAAAAAGTCAATTATTTTGTTAATTTTTGTCGTAATTTAATAGTGATTTGAGGATGATGTAAGATAAATAATTTGGCACCGTGCCATAAAAAAAACTCCCCATTGGGGAGTGGCGTACCGCTGCGTAAAAAGCTGTTGCACAGCTTAACTGCGCGGTAGTCGTTTGAATTGTAACGCTCATCGGCTCACTCTCGTTTCGCCGCTTCGCTGACAATTCTATACCGCGCCATAAAAAAACTCCCCAACGGGGAGTTTTTTTATGGCGCGCCCTAGACGATTCGAACGTCTGACCCACAGCTTAGAAGGCTGTTGCTCTATCCAGCTGAGCTAAGGGCGCATGGATGACTTTTATTCTGGAACGAAATATAAACTTTTATAAAAAGCAAGTCAAGCTTAAAATAATATCAAAATTGTAATCAACGGGGTTTGCAACCGCAATAATTTTGCGAATAAAGCTGCAGTTCTTTAATCAGGTTCTCCCGGAGTTCCTGCATGCCGTGTTTGCGGCCTTCAATATGAACATAGGGGATGCCTGTTTCTTCCGAGGCTTTGGCTGCAGCGGCATTGACCTGATTCAGATTTTTATAGCGGGAAACGCCCAGAACGGAGGCGACGGCATCGAAACCGTTGGCTTTGGCGTATTCCATAATTCTTTTCAGCCGCAGGTAAAAGCAGACGGAACAACGGGCACCGCGTTCCGGCTCGTTTTCCAATCCTCGGACGGCTTCGCACCAGCGGGAATTGTCATATTCCAGTTCAATAAAGGGGATACCGTAGCAGCCGCAGACCCGTTTGTTTTCTTCCAAACGTTTGAAATATTCCGCCTCCGGGCGGATATTCGGATTATAAAAGGCAACCGTCAAATTCATGCCAGTTTCGGCCGCTTTGGCGATTACGGCGCAAGAGCAGGGTGCACAGCAGGAAAGCAGCAGAACTTTTTCCGTTCCGGCCATGTCAGACGGCTTCCGGTTTGACGGCGTTTTTCTGTTCGCCGAGTTCGTTGAGGTATTTTTCGGCCTCAAGGGCGGCGACACAGCCGCTGCCGGCGGCGATGATTGCCTGACGGTATTGCGGGTCGCGGACGTCGCCGGCGGCGAAAACGCCTTTGATGCTGGTCTCGCAGCTGTTGTGTTTGGTTACGATGTAGTTTTCCTTGTCCAGATGCAGATGTCCTTTAACCAAATCCGTATTGGGGTGGTGTCCGATGGCAATGAAGACGCCGTCGACGGCGACGTCCGTCGTATTGTCGGTTTTGACGTTTTTCAGCCTGAGGCCGGTTACGCCGAGAGGGCTTTCCGTTCCGAGGATTTCTTCGACGACGCAGTTCCAGATAACGTTGATTTTGTGATTTTGAGCGACGCGTTCCTGCATGGTTTTGTCTGCGCGGAAAGCGTCACGGCGGTGGATAATCGTGACGTTTTTGGCAAAATTGGTCAGATAGAGCGCCTCTTCCAGTGCGGAATTGCCGCCGCCGACAACGGCGACGTTGCGGTTGCGGTAAAAAAAGCCGTCGCAGGTCGCGCAGGCCGAGACGCCAAAGCCGCGGAATTTTTCTTCGCTGGGCAGACCGAGCCAGCGTGCGGAAGCTCCGGTGGCAATAATCAGAGAATCGCCGACGAAAGAATTGGCGTTTTCGGAAGAACAGACAAACGGCCGATGTTCAAAATCGATTTCGGTAATCGTGTCGTCAATCATCTGCACGCCGACATTTTGCGCCTGATCGCGCATGCGCTGCATCAGTTCGCCGCCCTGAATCGGTTCGGGAAAACCCGGAAAGTTCTCAACTTCGGTCGTAATGGTCAATTGGCCGCCGACCTGCGTTCCGGAAACCAGAACCGGTTTGAGGCCGGCGCGGGCCGCGTAAATGCCGGCAGTGTATCCGGCGGGGCCGGAACCGATGATGAGGACTTTTGATTTATATTCAGCCATTCTTATTCTCCGTTATTTTGAATGTCCTTAATATAAAGCCGGCATTTTTATCTTTCAAGCAATTAAAAAGCAAAGCGGATAATTTGTCCGCTTTGAAAAAATTAAGGCTTTTTCTGCGCTTTTTACAACTTGATACTGTTTTCCTTGAGAAAATCGGCAACGCCCTGCGGCGTCGGGCGCATCCCTTTGTCCCCCTGATGCCATCCGGCAGGGCAGACTTCGCCGTGTTCTTCAATGAATTGCAGAGCGTCAATGACCCGCAGCGTTTCGTCGACGTCGCGGCCGATGGACAGGTCGTTGACTATCTGATGGCGGATGATACCGGTTTTGTCAATCAGAAACGAAGCGCGGAGCGCGGCGCCGTCTTCGTCGAGGACGCCGTAATCGTGAGAGATTTCCTTGGTAATATCGGAGACCAGCGGAAATTTGATGTCGCCGATGCCGCCGGCATCAACCGGCATTTTCTTCCAGGCCAGATGCGAATGTTTTGAATCAACGCTGACGCCTATTACTTTGACGCCGCGCTTGTTAAATTCTGCCAGTCGGTTGTTGTGGGCGATGATTTCCGACGGGCAGATGAACGTAAAGTCGGCAGGGTAAAAGAAAAGCAGGCCGTATGCGCCGCGTATGTATTCGGAAAGGTGAAACTCGTCGTCGACGGCGTTGTCGGGCATAACGGCGGGGGCGATGAAGTCCGGCGCGTATTCGCGAACCAGAACCGAATTGCCGCAGCAGCCGTCTTCGTCATCGTCTTGCTCATGGACGATCAGGCGGTTGCAGAGCAGAGTGTTGACGGCATATTCGCCGTTTTCGAAACAATCGCAGTTCAGCGTGTTTTCGTCTTCGTCGTCTTCCGAACAGGTACAGCCGAAGTCATGCGGCATATTGTTGGGATAGGAGCAGCCGCATTTGTCATCTTCACTGCAGTCGCATTTGTCCGCATAGTCGTATTCGTAGGTGCAGTCCTTGTTGTCAGCCATTTTCTTCTCCTGCAAAAAAATTAAAGCCGGTTGTGCATAACCGGCTTCAATATATTTATTGACAGATGAATTTTAAAGGCTGTCTATTTGTAAATGACCTCGAGAATTTCGAAAGATTTTCTGCCGCCGGGCGCGACGTATTCGGCAACGTCGCCGACTTCTTTGCCGATGAGTGCTTTGGCCAGCGGCGAAGATAGGGAAATTTTGTTTTTCTCGATGTTGGCTTCATAGTCGCCGACAATCTGGTACGATTTTTCGGTGTCGGTGTCTTCGTCGACGACAACGACGGTGGCGCCGAAACGGATGACGTTTCCGGTATTCTGGGACGGATCGATAACCTGAGCACGGCTGATGACGGCTTCAAGTTCCTGAATGCGTCCTTCGATGAAGCTCTGCTTTTCCTTAGCGGCGGAGTATTCGGCGTTTTCCGAGAGGTCGCCGTGCGAACGCGCTTCGGCAATGGCGGCGATGATGTTGGGGCGGTCAACGCCTTTCAGGTGCTTCAATTCGGCTTCCAGAGCCACAAAACCGTCTTTAGTCAAAGGAAACTTATCCATTTTATTACTCCTAAAAAAATTATTGCCCGCAAATTTCTTTGTCGGGTCAGTACCTTGAAAAAAGTTAGAAAAATCAACCTGCGACAAACCGGGTTGGAATCTGTCACAGCCTTTTGTTGCTTATTTGTCGGCTAATATAGCACAGAAATAAAATACTTCAAGCCTTTTATTTTTTTGTTACCGACAGTCAAAAAGTCTGTACAAAAGTTTAGGGTGTGGTATAAGAAAAAAGCTAAATGCTTTGACTTTAAAGGAGAAAATTCGTGAAAAAACTTTATCTTGCTTCAGCCCTGGCCACTGTTTTGACGTTGTCTTCCAACGCCATGGCCATTGACAGCACCGGCTGCGGACTCGGTTCGATGGCCTGGAGAGGACAGAGCGGTACGGCGCCGCAGATTTTGGCGGTTACGACCAACGGTTCTTTCGGTACCCAGACTTTCGGCATTTCTTCCGGTACTTCGGGCTGTGATCAGAACGGCCGCATTACCGGCGGAACGCAGAGAATGGTTCTGAACTTTTTGGAAAACAATATGGAGCAGTATGCGCTTGACGCTTCCCGCGGCGAGGGCGAAACCCTTGATACGCTGGCCGGCATTATGGAAGTCGACAAAAGCGAGCTGGCGGCCAAGGTTCACGACAATTTCGCCTTCATTTTTCCGAACGACAATGTTGATGCGGTTGAAGTTACTTTGAACCTGTTCAAGGTTATGAACGCTTAGTTTCCGGATGCGGAGCCGCTCTGCCGGAAGGGAGGGCGGCTTTTTTCGTCTTATGTTTATGCAAAAGGGCAGAATAAAAAAATTTGCGAGCGCGCTGCTGGCGGCGGGGATGTGGTCTGCGTCGGCCCAAGCCGGCGTTGAGGCCGATCCGCAGTGGCTGGCTCTCGGACATTATCGCCCGCAGTTGTTCGGCAGCCTGGAAAGCACGATTGACACGCCGAACTTTTTTTTGGCCCCGGACGGCAAGAATAATCCGAAGGCGGAACTTGAGGCAACCGCCGCTTTGTTCAACGAAGGCCGGGATATTGATAAAATGTGCGTTTTTCCGGCTCGTTATAAATTTTTAAAAGCACAGGGGCTGACGAAAACAAAATTTCCGGAATGCAAAGAATATGAGGAATTTCGCCGGGATTTGCGTCCGGCGGGCGTGACGCTTCTGTTTACGGATGCCTATATGAATAATCCGTCGTCGCTGTTCGGTCATACGCTGATGCGCATAGACACCTCGCGCAAGGGAACGCAGCTGCTGGCGCACGGCGTCAACTATGGTGCGTTTACGGCCGGGCAGGAAAATTCGGTGCTTTTTGCGGTGTGGGGACTTACCGGCGGGTTCTACGGCGGATTTACGGTTAAGCCGTATTATGACATCATCAATACTTACAATAACTTGGAAAACCGTGACATTTGGGAGTACAACCTCAATTTGACGCCGGAAGAGCTGGATATGTTCGTGGCGCATTTGTGGGAGGTTGGTCAGACGCAGACCCGTTATTATTTTTTTACCGAAAACTGCTCCTATATGCTGATGGAAGTTCTGGACGCAGTGCGTCCGTCGCTGAAACTTGCTGACGATTTCCCTGTACAGGCCATTCCCCTGGATACGGTCAAGGCGGTAAAAAGCCGTCCGGGATTGGTCAAAAGCGTTAATTACAGGCCGTCGCGCCAATCGAAAATCCGCTATCGTTTCAAACAGATGAACAGAGCGCAAAAACAAGCCTATTATGAGGCGATACGGCGGCAGAACTGGGCGTTGGCCGGGCTTGAGGAAGATGAAAAGGCCGACGTGCTGGAGACGGCCTATCAGTATGTTCAGTATCAGTATGTGGCCAAAGATTTGGAACTGAAAGAGTATCGGCGGCGCAGTTTTCAGAGTTTGAAAGCCAGAAGCGAAATCAGTCGGGTGCCGCATTTTGCGGAGCATGACGCGGGCAGGCCGCCGGAAACCGGACACGATTCAATGCGGGCCGTTATCGGAACCGGCGGCCGCAACGGGGAGGCTTTTCAGGAGATTCAATATCGGCCGGCCTATCATTCGCTGACCGATGACAATTACGGTTTTCTGCGCGGCGCGGAGATCAACTTTTTAAACGCAACGCTGCGACATTATGACAACCGTGACAAGACGGTTTTGCAGAAACTGGATTTGGTCGGGATTAAGTCGCTTTCGCCGGCCGATTTGATGTTTCTGCCGACTTCGTATACGATTATGGCTGATATAGAGCGGGTCTATGATCCGCAGACGGAGAAAGAAGGCTATGCTTTCAACCTGAAAGTCGGCGGCGGTCTGACCTATGCGCTGACCGACGAGCTCTGGGTTTATGCCATGAACAGTTTATACGGGAGTTACGGCGGCTTTCTGCCTCATGACCAATGGGCTGGGATTGGTTTTGCCGGCGGCGTTTATGCCGATTTCGGACGCTGGCGGCTATTGGCGGAAGCCGAAAAGGTATTTGCAACCTCGCATTTTGCCGAGAGCATGAAATATTCGGCGGAGGCGGCCGTAAGCATGACACGTAATACCGCATTGGCGGTCAGTTACAAATATCAGGTCAATTACGGACATGACATTGACGAGTTTATGACTTCGCTGCGCTTTTATTTTTGAGTTTTATTTCTTTGCCAACTGGCGGGCGCGCAGCGATTTGACAAAATCGCGGGCGGCTTTTTCGTGTCCCGGGCCGCTGGTCTGTACCTGCAGGTTCAATCCGGGGGCGATGTTGCCGGTAATGTAGCTGAAATCGTGATCCTTGTCTTTGCCGTCAAAAACCAGATAACTGCTGCCGTCGATGTCCAGCACGCTGAAATCTTTAAGGCTCATTATGCAGTCGTTGAGGGCAACCAATGAAAGTTCCGGTACTTTTTCGCCGGCTTTGATGATGCGGATAAATTCGGCGGTATTGTTGACAAGGGTCGGATTTTGGTTGACGTCAAACTGCAGGGAATTGTCGTTGACGGTTTTGGAACCTTTGACGGTCAGGAATTCGCCCTGTTCAACCTTGGTGTTGGGCAGATTCAGTTCGTCGACCGAACGGGCGACGTCTTTGGACAACTGTTCGGAAGCCTTGGAAAAAGTCCGGTTGTTTTCCATGGCCTGCATTACCGGCGTAATCGATTCCAGCAGCTGCGACATGGTCTGTGCCATGCTGCGGGCAAGTTCGGGCATAACCTTTTCGAAAGCGGCGTTCATCTGCTCTACGGACTTGTTCATTTGCGCACTGCTTTGTTCCAGAGCCTTTTCAACATCGGCGCCAATCAGTCGGTCGCCGGCGAGCGCCGTACCGGAAACGAGCATTAAGGACAGGGCGAAAGCCAAACTGTGTTTCATTTTTTCCTCCCGTGGCAGTTTTTTTTCAATATAGCACTTTAATTCAAAATTTACAGAGCGCAAAGCAAATTTTAACCGTTGATTTTTTGTCGGCAAGCTAGTATCCTCTTGGCAATCGTAATATTTGCAAAGGAGAAGGACAATGTTGAGAGAAGAATTGCAGAAGGCTTTGAAAGAATCAATGCTGAACAAGGATACGGATACGGTCAGCGCCGTACGCCTGATTATTGCGGGAATGAAGGAAAAAGACGTCGATGCGCGCGGCAAGGGCCTGAAAGAAGCAAGCGATGCCGATTTGATGTCGATGATGCAGAGCATGATTAAACAGCGCAACGATTCAATAAAAATGTATGTCGACGGCAAGCGTGAAGATCTGGCCGCCAAGGAACGCAAGGAAATCAGCATTATCGAGCGCTTTTTGCCCAAGCAGATGAGCGATGCGGAAATCGAAACTGCCATCAGGGGCGTTATTGCCGAAACCGGTGCCGCTTCCATGAAAGACATGGGCAAGGTTATGGGAGCCCTGAAAGCCAAATATGCCGGACAGCTGGATTTCGGAAAAGCCAGCGGAATGATTAAGAATCTGCTTGGCTGAGGCTTTTTGAATGGCTTCGGCGGATTTGCAGAAATTTTTGGATGAACTGCGCGCCCGCATATCGATTGTCGATGTGGTGGGCGCGAAGGTCAAGCTTGTCCGCAAGGGACGGGAATATCAGGCTTGCTGTCCGTTTCATAATGAAAAAACGCCGTCGTTTACGGTTAACGAAGCCAAGGGATTTTACCATTGTTTCGGCTGCGGTGCGCATGGCGACATCATCAAATTTGAAATGGAAGCCAACAACCTGCCGTTTATGGATGCTGTGCACAAGCTGGCGGACAAGGCCGGGCTGCGGGTGCCGCAGCTGAGCCATGAAAACCGCGAAGAAATCGAAAAACGCGCCTCTCAGTATGACATTATGGAAATGGCGGCCAAATTTTTTGAAAAATGTCTGCGGCTGCCGGAGGGCATACGGGCGATGGATTATCTTGCCAACCGCGGTTTCGGTGATGATACGATTGCCAAATTTCGTCTCGGTTATGCGCCGAACAACAACGGGCTTAAAGCGTTGCTGGCTTCGAAAGGCATCAGTGAAGCGGAGATGCACGAACTGGGGCTGATAGCCGTTCCGGAAGACAAAAGCCGCCGTTCGCACGATTTTTTCCGCGACCGGGTAATTATTCCGATTATGGACAAGCGGGGACGGGTAATCGCTTTCGGCGGCCGCATCATGGGCGACGGACAGCCGAAGTATCTGAACTCGCCGGAAACCCCGGTTTTTAACAAGCGCCGGGTTCTCTACAATCTGAACCATGCGCGCGACAAAGCCTTTGAAGCCCGCAATATTATTATCTGCGAAGGTTATATGGATGTCATTGCAATGGACAAGTACGGTATTGAATATGCCGTGGCGCCGCTGGGAACGGCTTTGACCGAAGATCAGATTCAGGAGGCCTGGCGCGTCTGTCCGATGCCGACCCTCTGTTTTGACGGCGACAGCGCCGGTATTCGTGCCGCGGTGCGTTCGGTCGACCGGGCGCTGCCGATTTTAAAAGCCGGTTATTCGACCCGTTATGCTTTTTTGCCGGACAAGATGGATCCGGACGAGTATCTGAAGGCCAAAGGCCGTGACGAGTTTCTGAAGATTATCGGCGACACGGTGCCGTTAGCCGAACTGGTCTGGCGCAAGAACATTCAGAGCAAAGACCTGTCGACGCCGGAACAAAAGGCGCTGATTGAGAAGAACATTATGGAGGAAGTCGGCAAAATTGCCGACGAAAAAGTCCGCGGCTATTATATTCAGGAGATGAAAAACCGGATTTACGAAGAATTCGGCCGCGGAGCCTGGAAAGACCATCGCGGCGGCGATAGCCGGCGGAAAGCGCCGGCGGCTGCCAAAAAGCCGGTGCAGATACGGCCGAAGCCGAGTTTGGACGAGCTGGTTTTGAAGTTTGTGTTGGCGGCCTTTGTCTATTATCCGGAACTGATTCCCGAATATGAGGAAAAAATGTCGTTCTTTGACTTTAATAATCAGCGAATGCACACTATGTTTGACAAGATGGTCGATATTTGCGCCGAAAACGAGCAGACCACATTTGCGGACATGTATAAAAAACTTGCCGAATGCGGCTTTGACAAAGATCTGGCAAGCTTGTGGGAACTGGATATGTTTAAGCAGCAGAATCCGTATCTGCCGAAAATCAGGGCGGAAATCGACACCAAAATTATTGAAGTGCAGCTCCGGCAGCTGGAAAACGAAATCAGGGAATGCCTGAGGATTATTCAAACCTCCGAGTCGTTTCCGGATGAAGTGTATAAAAGGTACGAATCTTTGAAAAAAGAGAAAGAAGCGCTGCTGGATACACAAAATTTTAATTAATGCAACATACAATAAACGCCGGAAAGCAAGGCGGAGCGGGAACAGAAACCGAATCGGCGCATTTTTTGTTTTAAAGCAGGTGTTGACAAAAAGCTTTAAAATAATTAAAAACAGTGCCAGCTAGCAATTTTCGGAGCCTTTCCGTCTGTTTTCAGGCTCGAAATTTATAAATCGATTTTAAGGAACGACATGTCAGATACAGATAATCAAGACTTTTATGAAGGCAGCGCCGCCGATGCGCCGCTGATTGATTCATTGGGCAGTGCCGTCAAAAGACTTATCGACAAAGGTAAAGTCCGCGGCTATATTACTGTTGAGGAACTTAACAAGGCTCTGCCGCCGGAGAAAGAATCTTCGGAGCAGATTGAAGACATCATGTCGGAAATTTCCGATATGGGCATCAGCATCATTTCGGAATCGGATGCCGATAATTTTGAACCGGACGTGGTTGAAGAAGAAGACGATTATGACGAGTCCGGCAATTTTGACGAAAAAGATCTCGGACGTTCTGACGATCCGGTAAGAATGTATCTCAAGGAAATGGGCACTGTCGAGCTGTTGTCTCGCGAGGGAGAAATCGCCATTGCCAAGCGTATTGAAGCCGGTAAGACGGTTATGATTGACGGTTTGTGCGAAAGCCCGATGACGCTGAAAGCCATTGCCGGCTGGCGGGACGATCTGGTCGAAGGCAAAATGCAGCTGCGCGACATCGTCGATCTGGAAATGATGTACGGTGATGATCCGGAGGCTCTGGCTTATGAAGATGACGAAGCTCCGGTCGATTTGGACAAGGTTGCCGAGGAACTGGCCAAAAAGGAAAATCTTGACGACATTGACGACGATTTGGAAGACGACATTGAGTTGGAAGATACCGTCGATGATGAGGTTGAAGACGAGGACGACGCTGCCGACATGGGCGGCGAAGGCGATGAAGAAGCTGCGGCTTCCGGAGACGACGATGATGAAGACGGCGTCGGGGGCCGGGCATCCGCTTCGGTTTCGGCGATGGAAGAGGCTTTGTTGGAACCGGTTCTGGAAATTTTGAACAAGATTTCCAGTTATTACGACGATTTAAAGAAAATTCAAAATCAGCGCGTTGAGGCTATTCTGGCCGGCAAGACCGTCAGCACAAGCGTTGAGAAAAAATATCTGCAGGTTAAAAAAGAACTGGTTGAACTGATGAGTTCCATTCATTTGAACGCTACCCGCATTGAACAGCTGGTCGAACAGCTGAACGGGCTGAACAAGCGTCTGATGGGGCTTGAAGGCAAATTGCTGCGTTATGCGCTCTCCTGCAAAATCAAGCGCGAGGACTTTCTGGAAGTATATCAGAAATCGGAACTGGATCCGAACTGGATTGAGAATGTTTCGCACAAGTCGGACAAACACTGGAAAAACTTTGTCGAAAAATATGGTACCGAGATTGCCGAACTGCGCGACAATGTTGCCAAAATGGCTCAGGAATGCGGCCTGCCGATTACCGAGTATCGTAAAATGGTCGATACCATCAAGAAAGGCGAGCGTGAAGCGGAAAGAGCCAAAAAGGAAATGATTGAGGCCAACCTGCGTCTGGTTATTTCCATTGCCAAAAAATACACCAACCGCGGCTTGCAGTTCCTTGACCTTATTCAGGAAGGAAACATCGGCCTGATGAAAGCCGTCGACAAGTTTGAATATCGCCGCGGTTACAAGTTTTCGACTTATGCAACCTGGTGGATAAGACAGGCGATTACGCGTTCGATTGCCGACCAGGCCAGAACCATTCGCATTCCGGTACATATGATTGAAACCATCAACAAGCTGGTTCGCACTTCGCGCCAGATGCTTTCGGAAATGGGACGTGAACCGGTGCCGGAAGAGTTGGCCGAGCGCCTTTCGATGCCGTTGGAAAAGGTTCGTAAGGTTATGAAAATTGCCAAAGAGCCGGTTTCGCTGGAGGCGCCGGTCGGTGATGAGGAAGATTCGTCGCTGGGCGATTTTATTGCCGACGAGAGCGCTTTGCAGCCGCTGGATTCCGCAATTCATTCAAATTTGAAGGAAACCTGCACGCGTATTTTGTCTTCGCTGACGCCGCGTGAGGAACGTGTTCTGCGTATGCGTTTCGGTATCGGTATGAATACCGATCATACGCTGGAAGAGGTTGGACAGCAGTTTAACGTTACGCGCGAGCGTATTCGTCAGATTGAGGCCAAGGCTTTGCGAAAACTGAAGCATCCGTCTCGGTCGCGCAAGTTGCGTTCATTCCTGGACAATTAGCCGAAAGCCCCTCAACCGAGGGGCTTTTTTTCAGGAAACGTTTGACAGAAAGCGTTTGCAAACGTATATTACGGTTCTTAAAAATTTATAATACTAGATAAATTATGGATATTGAGAAATTATTTGCAGAAGCGCGCCGAAGTCCGGTATCCGCGCTGCGTTTGGGAATTTTAATCAAGGACGGCGAAATTGAGCTGCCGATTGGCCGAATGTTGGAGGCTTTTGCTCTCGTTTTCAGACAATATGAGGCGTATCGCCGCGAATTTGACGAAGTAAGAGATGATTTTGTCAGGGCCGAAGCATCACGCTGGGTTAACGCTTTTAATCCGGTATTGGAAGCTTTTCATGACATTTTTTTTGATTTTGAAACGGAAATTGTCCGTTGGTTGAAAAACATGAAAAAAAGTGATATAAGCCGTGAACAGCGGGACGTCGTCGCTTTGTTTCTCGGACAATGTTCCGGAGACGAAAATTTGTCGCCGGCTTTGAGACATTTTGCGCTTGTTGAATGAGGTTCCCTCAAGAAAAAGCATTTGGGTTTTGACTCAAATGCTTTTTTGCGTTATGTAGACGGATAAAAAAGGAGTATTGAACCAATGACTTGTAATTATACCGCTGAAGATAAAAATGTTATGAGAGTTTCCGCTCAGGCGAAAAACAAATCGCGTTTACAGGAACTGATTGATTTTGCAAAGATTTCCGGATTTAAGAAAATCGGTGTGGCAAATTGCAAAGGCGTGCAGGAACTGGCCGACAGATTTATTGCACTGCTGCGAGAGCAGGGGTTGGAAGTCGTTTCCGTAAACTGTAAGGAAAGCGGATTGGACGGCTGCGAAATTTGTGACGAGATGAAAGGTCCCTGTTGTGATCCGATTTCACAGGCGGTTTTTCTGAACGGACAGGGGACGGATTTCAATGTCAATTTCGGCCTTTGTCTGGGACATGGCTTATTGTTTCAAAAATATTCGAAAGTACCGGTAACGACGTTTTTGGTAAAAGATTTTGCTCATAATCACAATGTTGTTGAAAGTTTGATGGCATAATATTTATTGACAGGAGGTTTTAAAAGGTATAGTCCTGTTCAGGCAAATTATAAAAATAAATTTATTATGGAAAAAAGAGTATTAGCCGTGAAAACTGCTCAGCAGGCTTTCGCGTTAATGAAGAGTATGCTTGTTGCCAATATGGTTGATAACGAGCTGGTAGAAAAAAATCGAGAAGTTGGAGATGAGGCCGTTGCCGGAGACGTTTATGATGACAATGTTAAGGCCTGGTATCATCTGAAACTGGTATGGCTGAAACGTGGTGATGATGACCTTGTGGGGTGTCCGTGTTTTGTTTGTCCGTTTAACGGAACATTGCCGGACGGGACAAAAGTCGACACACAAGTTTATGTAAAAGCGTTTTCAACAAAGGCTTTGCATAATTGCAAAATGCACCTCAACGGGGAACTTGAATGGACGGAAATACGAGACGGCGAGGAATTTACTATGTCTGATGAAGCCGGGCGTTTTTCTGAAGAAAGATTTGTTTACCGGGGCGGAGAGATTTTGAAGTTGTAAAGTGATTTTTTTGATCCTTGCAAAATTTAAATTTTGCAAGGATTATTTTTTTAATTATGCTTGACTCCGGCGAATGAATTTCATATCTTCATTTTGTCATCGGGCCCTTAGCTCAGTTGGTTAGAGCAGGCCGCTCATAACGGTCTGGTCGCAGGTTCGAGTCCGGCAGGGCCCACCATAGTTAACAGCTTCTATCACGGGAGCTGTTTTTCTTTTAAAAATCAATAACTTAATCAAGTTCGGATGTTGTAAATTTCAAAATCATATTTTGGGAGAGTTTTCCGAACTCGTTTGTTTATATTCTATTATTTTTCAATGATTTAATATAGTTTGAGTCCAGTAGGGTCTTGGGGACGTGTTTTTGGGATATTGCTATATAAGGGTTTCCGATTTGGTTCGAGGGAGATTCCTGTTTTGTAGTTTTGGAATAGGTATATCTATCCCAATGGTTAAGCTGCTTTAATTGCAACTAGATAGTTTTCGTTAAAAAATAGCGATAAGTTTTGTTAAATTTCAATTTACCGGCAAGAGTCAGTCCGCATTTTTCATAAAAGCCTACATTTTTTTTATTTGTACTTAAGGTAACACATTTATATTTAGAGTGTAGTTTAATCTCATCAATTATTGTTTTAATCAGGCATTTTCCATATCCTTTTCTTTGTTGGTCCCGTCTTATTGCGACATATTCCAGTTGCCCGGCTTTATCCATGTGACTTTCTTGTCCGACAACAACTGTTCCAACTATTTCATTTTGTTCATTTCTGAAAGCATAAAGAACCCAAGGGGAATATTTAAACTGGAAATTTTTGGGCAATGATTGGGTGTATTTTAGAGCCGTAGTTATTTCTTCTCTAAATTTTTTGCTTATATGCACTTCTTCAGAATCGAAAATGACTGAAAGTGTAGCAACGCGCAAATATTCTTCAAGTTCGAGGCTGTTTGTAAATAGTTCCAACTTCATTATTAATCCCAGATAATTATTAAAATTAACATCTATTGTAAATATAAAATAGTCTTTCTTAAGTTTATGTAAATTATTCGTGAATTGCCAGCTCATGCTCATCATAGTTAACAGCTCCTATTGCAGGGGCTGTTTTTCTTTTATAAGTTCAGTATGTTGCATTGTTGAAATCTTATGCGGTTCTAAAATTTGTCTTGATCGTCAAGTTTGGTTATTGTCGGAAAGCTGCCGTTTATTTTTTTGTAACAAGGGCAGTCTGTGTCGTGGTCGTTGATTATGCCGCAAGCCTGCAGATGAGAATAGACTGTTATGGTTCCCAGATATTTAAAGCCCTTGCTTTTCAAGTCCTTGCTGATCCTTGCTGACAAGCCGTTGCTTACGGGGATGCGTCCGCCGCCGTGACTGGAATAGATAATGGTTTTTCCGTCAGAGTAGGCCCATAAATAATTTGAAAAGCTGCCGTATAAATCGCGGACTTTTTGAAAACAGCGCGCATTGTTAATAATTGCCCTGATTTTACGCGGCGAACGAATCATGCCATCCGTATTCATAATGCGTTCGAGGTCCCGGTCATCGTAAGCCGCAACTTTGTCAAAATCAAAGTTGTCAAAACATTGGCGGAATATTTCCCTTTTGCGGAGCATTAATTCCCAGCTCAGTCCGCATTGCATGACTTCCATCATGAGATATTCAAACTGTTTCTGGTCATTGTGAACAGGGATACCCCATTCCGTATCATGGTAATGCCGGTCGATTTCCGAAGCCGAGTTCCATCCGCAGTATCCCATTGTTCCTCCTTGAAGTCGTTTTTATCTGCCGGTTGCCTATATTCAGGGAGCAGTGCTTTTTTTCGGAACAAAAAAGCCGTCTTGTAACGCCCCTTCCAGTTTGAGAAGCTTTATCTTTCTGTCAATTCCGCCGGCGTATCCGGTAAGGCTGCCGGAAGCGCCGACGACTCTGTGGCAGGGAACGATAATCGATATTTCGTTATGTCCGACAGCGCCGCCGACGGCCTGAGCCGACATTTGCGCAAGTCCTTTCTTTTGGGCGAGAAGTCGGGCTATTTCGCCGTAGGTTGTTGTTTTTCCGTAAGGGATTGAATATAAGATTTCCCATACTTCGTTTTGGAAGGATGTTCCCGTAAAATGGAGCGGCAGTTTGAAGTTCGGTTCTTTTCCCGTAAAATATGTGTCAAGCCATCGTTTGGCGTCTCTGAAAACGGGCAGGTTTTTCTCTTCGTGCTCTTTATCGAGGCAGCGGGCGAAATATTTCTGTCCCTCAAACCACAGGCCGGTCAGTCCTTTTTCGTCGGCCGCCAGGAGAATGTTGCCTAAAGGTGATTTATATTTCCCTGTATATTGCATTTGTCTGCTCCGTCGCATGTGAATTTTATTTGTTTAATATTAAAAAGAAAAAAGGAAAAATGGAACAGGTTTTTTGTCGGTAAATGATATGCGTTGATGATTTTAGTTTATTTGCTTATAATAGTGGGAATATTTTGAGACTATCGGAGAAATTTTGAAATGGCAGTTATACGGAACGAGACGGAAAAGGATTATGGGATTGTTGAGGAACTGACCAGAAAGGCCTTTTATAACATTTATGTTCCCGGTTGCGTCGAACATTATCTGGTGCATGTTATGCGTTCGCATGCCGATTTTGTGCCGGAACTGTCTTTGGTTATTGAAGAGGACGGACAGATTGTCGGGAGCGTTATGTACACGCGGGCCAGACTGGTTGACGAAAACGGACGGGAAAAGGAAATTCTGACGTTGGGGCCGATTTGCGTCGCGCCCGAATTTCAGCGAAAAGGGTATGGCAGAAAGCTGATGGAACATTCATTTGAAAGAGCGTCGGCGCTTGGTTATGAAGTTATTGTTTTGTTCGGAAGTCCCGCGAATTATGTCGGCAGGGGATTCAAAAGCTGTAAAAAGTATAACATCTGTTCGGAAGAAGGAAGATATCCGGCGGCAATGATGGCCAAAGAACTTGTCCCCGGCGCTCTGGACGGTAGAAAACAGGTTTATTTCTGCAGCCCGGTTATGAAAGTTTCCGAGGAAGATGCCAGGGCATACGATGATACCTGGAAACCGATGGAAAAGAAGGTGCTGCCGAGTCAGGAAGAATTTTACATTATGAGCCGTTCTTTCATCGAATGAGAATTTATTTTGAGGGGAAACGTCTGATGAAGATACTTATAATCGGGCCGCTGGGCGCAGGGAAATCTTCGCTGGCCTATGCGATAAACCGGAAATTTAATCTGCCGCGGCTTAATTTAGATGAAATCTGCCGGAATACCGCAGATGGCGGCAGTTATTATCCGCGGGAGGAACAGTTTGCCAAGTTGGACGATTTTCTGAAAAAACATAAGGACAGCTGGGTTTCCGAGGGGTGCCAGCGTTATCTGTACGAAAAAATGCAGCCGGATTTAATCGTTGACATGCGGATTAACCGTCTGGTTGCCATATGGCGTTTTACCTGTCGTTTTTGGAAGGCGAAAAAGCTAATAGGCAAGGAAATTGACAAGGATTTGCCGGTTCAGGCTTATCATTATCGCCGGGTTACGTTGAAAAAAATCATGGATTATGACTTTATCGGGCGGGAAATCAACGTGGAAATTGCCGAGTTTTTGGCGCAAAGCCGTGTTCCTGTCATTAAGTGCCGCAGTTTCAGGGACTATGACGCTGTTTTTACCCGTATTGAAGAAGAACCTGGAAAAAAGTTAGTTGACAGAAATAGTGTTTTTATTTGATTGCTTTGTTTTGAAGGTTTTTTTTAGTTGTTTATATAAATACTGAAAAAGTTGATTTTGTATTAACCCTTTGTTATATTTGTCCAAAATAGAGGTTGGACGATTATTTCACTGGGTATTTTAAAAACATGTTTATGAAAAAACGAACTTTTTTAAGTTTAATTTTGTCGGTGATTGTATGCTTGTTATTAATGAATGTGTATTTAACACGAGAGGTAATTAGAGTATCTTTTGATGTTGAAGGGATGCAGCGTCTTGAATTTCATTTGTTTTACACTCAGAATGCTAAGAAAAAAATAGAAAAAGGCAAAGAAGTATTTCAGGAAATAGATACCGAAAAACAGAGTAAAGTTATATTTGAGTTACCAATAAAACATTTAAGCAAGTTAAGGTTATATGTGGGAGCAAAGCCGAAAAATTTGCGGATTTGGAATCTTGCTGTCTGTGGAAGTGAGTGTATTAATATTAATCTTGCTAATTTGGAGCCTCTGAATATTACAGATTATAAGATTAATGATGGGGTTGCGCTTATTACAACAGACAGCAGAAGCGGAAGTTTAACCGTTATTGATGATTTGAATATTTCTTCACGAATAAAAATAGATTTGCTGCTGTTGGTGGTTTTGTCTGTATTAAGTTATTGGGGAATTTATAAACTTGTTTATTATATTGGCTGGTTAAAAATTATACAAAAATATTCCCGGATGGATATTGTCTTTATTGTTGTTTTTTCAATAATTTTATTGATTCCGGCGATGTATATTGATAACTCTGAAATATCTAAAAAAGAAAATCGGATGTTGACTGTTTTTCCTCATATGTTTGATAAAGTCGGGGGTATTAATCTGAATTTTGGAAAGGAGTTTAACAGTTGGTTTAGTGATAGATTTTTTATGCGTTATGCCGTAATCAAGAATTTTGATAAATTAAAAATTCGAATTAATCCCAATCAAGGCAATAATGCTGTATTAACAGGATTGGATGGATGGTATTTTTTGAAGGCGGATAATGGTATTGAAAATTTTCGTAATGTACAGATGTATTCAGAGGATGAATTGATTGTTATTACAAATTATCTGCAAAGGATTAAGTCGTGGTGCGACAAGCATCATAAATTGTTTTATTTTATGATTTCCCCGGATAAAAGCCGCGTTTATGGTGAGTACTATCGTTTTGCTGTTAAAGAAAGGTCTGATTCGGAAAGTAAGACAATGCAGCTAATTAAGTTTATTCGTGATCATTCAGACATTAATGTTATATATCCGCTGGGAGATTTGTTGAACCATAAAAAAGATGGTTTGTTATATTTCAAAAATGATACTCATTGGAGCGATTTAGGAGCATATGTTGGTTATCAGTCTCTTCTTAACGAGCTATCTAATCATAATGATATAGAGAAAATCAGGCCGATCGGGTATAAGCAAATTACCCGGGCTAAGGGAGATTTGAATGTTATGTTTTCGGGAGCGAAGGAAGATCATAATACTTTATATCAGCAGCCGATTATTATGCGTAATGAGAAGTGTAATACCATTTCGAATATGAAAGATGATGTTAAGTGTTATAATTCCAACGGTAAATTAAATATTGCTTTCTATCGCGATTCCTTCTTTGAAGGTATGGCTCCGTTTATTTATAATACGTTCAATCGGACATTTGCTATGTGGACATATGATATTAGTGAAGATGATTTAGATTTTCTGCGTGAAAATACTGATATCATTGTGTTGGAAGTTTTAGAACGTTTTATTCCTAAACTTAAGCAATGCACATTTCCCGAATAAATATGTTGGTCGAAAAGGAAAATTAGAATGTTGTTTAGTTCTATGGTTTTTGTATTTTTATTTTTACCACTTACATGTTTTGCGTATTTGTGTGTCAATACCAGACTTAAAAATTATGTATTGCTGATTGCAAGTTTAATTTTTTATGCATGGGGTGAGCCTAGATATTTGGCCATAATGTTATTGACGATTATTATTAATTATTGGGGAGCAGTTGCCATTGCAAGTATTCAGAAGTTCCGCAAGCTTTGTTTGATTGTCACAATTATTGTTGATTTAAGCTTTTTAATCTATTTTAAATATTTTAATTTTTTGATTGATAATTTGAATAGGATAGTATTTGTCGATGTTCCTTTTAGGGATATTATTATGCCAATCGGCATCTCTTTTTATACCTTTCAAGCTATGTCGTATCTGATCGATGTTTATCGGAGAGAGGTAAAAGTGCAAAGAGATATATTGAAGTTGGCTCTTTATATTTCATTGTTTCCACAGTTGGTAGCCGGACCTATTGTAAAATATCACGATGTTGAACAGCAAATCAATCGTAGAAAGGTGGATTTTGCCAAAGTCAGTTTAGGAATTAAACGTTTTATTATTGGTCTTGCTAAAAAAATGTTGTTGGCAAATATGATGGGAGAGGTTGCTGACAAAATTTTCAGCCAGTCTGTTGAACAGTTTAATTCATATATAGCTTGGGTGGGTGCTATTGCGTATTCTTTGCAGCTGTTTTATGATTTTAGCGGATATTCGGATATGGCTATCGGTTTGGGGTTAATATTTGGTTTCAGGTTTCTTGAAAACTTTAATTATCCTTATATTTCAAAATCAATTACTGAATTTTGGAGAAGATGGCATATTTCGTTGTCTACGTGGTTTAAGGAATATTTATATGTTCCCTTGGGAGGAAACCGAGTTTCTAAGTTACGTAATTATTTTAATTTGTTTGTCGTATTTTTAGCTACCGGTATTTGGCATGGTGCAAGCTGGAATTTCGTGTTTTGGGGATTATGGCATGGTTTCTTTATTATTTTTGAAAAAATTACCGGTTGGAATAAAAATAAAGGCGGCAGAGGGATTCGCTTTGCACAACATTTATATTGTATTTTAGTCTTTGTTATTGGCTGGGTGATGTTTAGAGCAGATAATATGGCTTATGCTGTGCAGTATATTGAAAAAATGTTTGGTGGCGGTGAAACTGTCGAAAAGATGTTAGCTTATGATTATTACTATGATAATCTGGAACTGATAGTTTTTGTTGTATCAATTCTATGCGCAATGCCAATATTTGATAAAATGCTACTTATAAAACCAGCCCAAAAGGTTGTGTGTGCGCTGGTTAATGTCTGGCTGATTGTTTTATTTGTGTTGTCATGGGGGGCAATAGCATCGTCGACATATAATCCATTTATATATTTTCGTTTTTAATATATGAAGTTTTGCCGTCGTCTGGTGGTAATCTTCGTTTAATCCCGCATATGGGGAAATGCGCTGATTTGCGTTTGGGAGGGGCAGAGGCAGCTGTCCGTTTTCGCTCCCCGGCGCTGCGCTTCGGCAACGGCATTTTCAACCTGCGGAGAAATATAGCCCTGATTTTGCTGCTCGTTTCCCTGACGAAAACCTGCGGGTTCGGTTATGAAAATGTCATCGGTTTTCAATTCGATCAGTTCCCGGGAACGGTAATTGCGGCAAGAGTTTGATACGGCGTTTTGCAGCGCGCGGGAAATCATGCGTCCGAAATTGCGGCCGTTTTCCGATTTGGTTCCGAATTCGTTTTGATAATCCAAATCAATGTATGCGTTCATTTGGTGCAGTTTTTCGGTTTTACCCATCCAGACGGCAAATTTGTCTTCAATGGAATTGTAATCCAGCAGGTTGTCGATGTAAAACAGACGCGAACGTCCTTTTCTGGCTTCTTTTTCTCGCTCAATAATGCCGAAACAGGAGTTTTCACAGCAGTCGAGTTCGTAATAATCGGTCAGGTTTGACGCATCGTCCGAGGCATAGTGATAGTCGTCGAGCGAGACAAAGCCGATTTTGGTAAAAGATGATTTTTTCAGGTTGTCCTGCGGAACGACCGAGATGACGGCAGCCTGCCTGGCAACGGCATCTGTTTCGCCGGATGTGTAGCCAAGACGTTTCATGTCTTCGTTCATTATTTCATTCAGTTTGCAGGTAACGTAATCGCCGTGACAAAAGGCCAGAACGTTTAGATTTCGCATGAGCCTGCATGCTTCTGAAATTTCTCTTTTCCGTCCGTTTTTCTGTCGTGTAATTTTTCTGAGACATTGTTCGTAGAAATCAAAAATGTAGGAGGGGTTTCGCTCTTCTTCCGAAAAATGGCTTTTGTCCGCTTCGGTATGGCAGAGGCGGCTGTTGGTCATTTCGCGGGCATTGGCATTCCGATAGTAAGCGGACAGAATTTGAATGTCCCTTTGTCCCTCAAGGCCAATTCTGCCCAGCAGGCGTTCGGCATATTTGGCCATGGCATTTGCATCTCTGGCGGTCAGGGTTCCGTCTCCGCTTAGGCAAAGAACCGTCGGTTTGTCAAATTTTATGTCCTGAAGCGGGATATCTTCCCAACCGACGGGATTTTCTGGCGTTTTCGGACATCTGCGGCCGATAATAAGCTGAGCGGGCATGATTTTTTCCTTGTCGTTTTTGGACAATTTTATCACAAGGTTCAATAAAAAGGAAGTTCTTTGTTTTGTCTTGCGCCAGGAAAATAGACACAAAAAAATGTTGTTTTTATAAGTATTTACTTTTGCAGGAAAATAAGTTATATAACTTCGTGATTTTGTGAACTGTAAAAATTTTACTGCGGGGAGATATGTCTGTTTGTATTTGTCCGAAACCGGTTACGGCAGGGGCCGGTTTGTTGTTTAGAATTATTTTTATCTTTATTTTTACGCTGTTGCTCGGTTTTGACTTATCATTTGCCTTTTTGTTTACGTTTGAGGCGTTTTTTCTTCTGTTGTTGAACGGCCGTTTAAAAAACGGGCGGTTCAGATTTTTGCTGTTGTACCCGTTGATTTTTGTTCAGGCGGCGCAATTGTGCAGCGTTTTTGTTACCGGCCGTTATATTGAGCCGCTTACGCTCTGGAATTTATCGTCGGCGTCTTCGGTCGGAGCGGAAACGCAAGTAAAGCTGACATTTATTGCCGTGTTGTTTCTGGCGGTAAGTCTGCCGCCGCACAGGCTCCGGATTCAAAAAGTTCGAACCTTTGCCTGGATTATGGCAATATGGGGTGCCGGGGAATTGTGCTTTGACAATTTTCCTTTGCGAGCGGCCGCGGTAACGGCCGGGCAGGTGTATAATCAGCTGGCTTATAATCCGGCATATGACGACGGCAGCCGGTTTTATCGGAAAAACGTTGTGGAAGAAGGAAAATCGTCATGGCAAAATGAAATGACAAAAAAGAAAAACGTCATTTTGATATTTGCGGAGGGCATGTCGTCGGAAGTCATATCTGAGAAACTGACACCGCACACTTTTGAATTGCGCGACAGAAGCGTCAGTTTTGAAAACTATTACAATCATACCGCGGCGACGTTCAGAGGTATTCGCGGACAGTTGATTTCCGGTTTTCAGCTGCTGGGCGGAAGTTACGGCGGTCAGGGTATTGCCGAAATAAACAAGAAGGCTGTCGACGAACATTTTAAGGGCAGGACGGAAAGTCTGCCGTTGATTTTGAGAAAGAACGGATATCAGACGGTTTTTCTTTCGCCGCATCCGGAAAGTGACAATTTTCAGACTTTTGTCAAGGGGATAGGCTTTGATGAGGTTATTGGCAGCAAAACGGCACAGAATTGGTCGGACAGGCGCCTGTATGAAAATCTCTTTGCCGAGGCGCAGCGGCTTGCTGAACAAAAGCGTCCGTTTCTTCTGGCGACTTATGTTCTGGGAACGCATGTCGGGCTTGATTCGCCCGATGTAAAATATGATGACGGCAAAAACAGTTTTCTGAACAAGTTTTATAATCAGGACTATTGGTTGGGAACATTCCTGCAAAAGTTTGACGCGTCAGCTTTTGCGAAAGACACGATACTGGTCTTTACCTCCGATCATGCCACCTATCCGGGACGTGATTTTACGGAATTGTTTGGAGAATATGATTATTTTGTCGGAGAAATGCCGCTGATTTTCTATAATAAATTTATAATGCCGGCAAAGAAGGATGCCGGAGGACTGAATTCTCTGGCGCTGACGCCGACAATCTTGGATATGCTGGGTTTTCGGGGAGAGGCCAATCATTTTCTCGGGCATTCTCTTTTTGAGAAAGATGTCGTTCGTGAGGCGTATGAGCATTTTTCGGCTATCGGCTTTAATTGTTTCGACACGTCCGGAGAACAGGTCCGGCACTACAGATTCAAGAAAAAAGGCGCATGTATGAAAATAAAGGCCTATTATGACTTTGCCGGATAGGCGGCAGAAAATAAACAGCCGTTGCAGCAAGAAGCAGTCCCTTTGCCGGGGCTGCTTTTTTTGTGTTGTACGGTCGGCGGCCGTCCGGTTTGGCAGGATTATTCCGCTATTGTAATTTTGTTCTGGCAACTATCTGTAAAATATGGCTTTTTTTAAATTATATAAGAACTATCTAATATTATCCGCTGTTTATTTTCAGATGTTGCCATAAAATGCTTAGCAGTTTGTTTGCCACCAATCGACAAAAAGGAGCAGTTGAATGTCGGAAAATGAGGAATATCTGGAAGAAACAAAGTTGATTACAGAGGCTTTTGGCGATTTGTTTTCCAAGTTGAAAAAGCGCGGCTTTCGCGATACATATTATTTTCTGAGCGTTGCCTATGAAGCTTATACGCATGACGTATTCAGGGAAATTACGCAAAAACAGCCTTAATTCTCAATGAACTTTGCTTCATCTTATCGCAGCTGATATGAAATTTGGTTCATGGATAAACAATTTATTTCATGGTATAGAATGCGATATGGAAAACGATCTGAATAAATATCTTGGTCTGAGAGTTCGGTCTTTGCGCGAAAATGCGCAGATGACACAGGAAGAACTGGCTAATGTCTGCGATGTGAGCTGGCGCACGATTTCCAACCTGGAACGGGGCTGTGTGACGCCTGATTTGGTTATGATCTGCAAAATTTCCAAAAAATTTAACGTCGGTTTGGACGACCTGCTCAACATTGAAGTTCAGCGGCGCAAGTCAATGTCCAGGATTGCCACCGAGAATTTGCTGATTGAACGGATTAAGACAATTGACGATCCGACGCTTGATTTCGTTGTCGAACAGCTGAATGTGGTATTCAAGTATTTTGGAGCATAAAAAGAAAGTATGAGAATTGGCGACCAACTGATTTTGCTTAGGAAAATTTTGAGTTTTGCGGCCATTGCCAAAACCGGAAACGTAACCGCCGCCGCGTTGGAAAACGGCATGAAGCAGTCTAACCTTTCCGGGTATGTGAAAGAACTGGAAGAAAAAGTCGGCGCCAAGCTGTTTGAGCACGGCGACAGGCGCATGATTCTGACCGAAGTCGGCAAAAACCTGTATGAAATAAGCTGCAGCATTGAAAAGTCGGTTTATAAAATCAATTCTTATAAACAACAGAACAACAATGTTTCGGGAGCGGTGCGATTGTGGACCAGCGACGGTCTGGCCGCCGCATATCTGTCGTCTTGTCTGCCGGGGTTTTATCAGCTTTATCCAGACGTCAGGATTGAGATACTCTGTTCCATAGAAGCGCCGTCGGTTTTGTATGATGCGGATCTGGCCGTAGTTTACGAAAAGCCGGTACATCCCGATGCCGTTATTTTGTTTAAGCACAATCTGCGTTTCGGCCTGTTTGCTTCCATGGACTATCTGGCAAGTTTCGGTTATCCGAAAGACATTGAGGACATTCAGAAAAATCACCGTCTCTGCGTACGGTCCAACTATCGGGAAGTCTGGGGCGAGTGGTGCAATTTTGTCGACAACTGCAGTTATGTGGCCGCGGAAACGAATTCGTCTTCAATGCTGATGCAGCTGACCAAGGACGGCATAGGCATTGCCCTGCATCCGTTCAGCGTCGGTCTGAAAGAAAAAAATCTGGTTTGTCTGGACAAGATTAAATTTGAGCTTTCGCATCCGTTCTGGATTGTTTCTTACAAAGACGTCAAAGACCAGAAGAAAATCAGGGTTCTGATTGACTATATCAAGAAAGCAACTGCTGTATTATAAAATCGTACAAGGTAACGGCTTCGGGTTTGTCCATCCGACAGACTATCCATAATTTCTGAGAAACGTTGCCTCCGGTCGAGAAGGTCGTGTATTCGCATTTCCAGTCCGGCGCTCGGGTCAAAACGGCAATATCGGCGTTTTCGGGAACCGGGCAGGGGCTTATTTCCCAGGAAGGGTGCTGTTTTTGGAACTGTGACAGGTTTTTCAGGTTCAAATCCGGTGCCAGACAGAATTTGATGCTTCCGCGCGGTTCGGGATGCACGGCTTTTTCCAGTTCCCTGAGACTTTGTTCAAGCTGTTCGGTCAGCCGGCTGATTTTTAATCCCCGCGGCGTCGGGATGACGCCCTGATTGCTGCGTTGCAGCAGAAGAATGCCCGAAGACTTCTCAAAATCGGTTATCAGATGGCTCAGATTTCCCTGTTTTATTCCGTTTTCTTCAGCGGCCTTTGAAATTTTTCCTTTCCGTAAAATGGCGTTAAAATAAAGCATTACCCTGATTAGTGCCAATTTTTGCTTGATGTTCATTTTGCGAAATCTCGATTAAATGTGACTCAAAATATATACCTCTTTATAATATTAGTATATTTTAATTTAAGTCCGGTCAAGCATATAATAGTTTTATGGAAAATAAATCTATAGAAATAGTTGTTGTGCAAAACCAGGCTGATTTTGACGAAGTTATGAAAATCCGCCGTGCGGTCTTTGTCGACGAGCAGAAAATTCCGGCGGAACAGGAGTTCGACGGAAATGATTTCGTTTCCACTCATATTCTGGCCAAGGTTGACGGCGTGGGCGTCGGGACGATGCGCATCCGTTATTTTGCCGATTTTACAAAATTTGAGCGTATGGCGGTTTTGCGGGGTTTTCGCAAAACCAGCGTTTCCAGCGACATAATGAACAAGGGGTTTGAGTTCGTGTCGCGCAAGGGGTATCGTCAGGTTTACGGCATGTGCAAAAAGGAACTGCTTAACCGCTGGCGTGAGTGCGGCTATGAGCGGATTGAAGGCGCGCCGGTTCTGCGCCATAACGGCATGGAGCTGATTCCGATTAAGCGCGAACTGCCGAAAGATCTGAAAGCTTTGCATATCTGTTCGCATCCCGAACTGCTGACGGCCAGAGAAGATGCCTGGGATGAAGTCTTTGTCCCGACGTCGGACAAAGCTTTGATGATGATTGCCAACATCAAGAACAAAATTTCCGGAAAATAACCGTTTCTTATCCCGCGTTTTGGGGACATATTCTCTTATGCCGTCGTTTGTTTTTTTGCAGGAGTGCCGCGTTGCGGCTGAAATTTTTTCTGGACAAGGGGCGTCTTTGTTTTTATACTCCGCCCGAACCAAATATATTATAGTATGAAAAAAGTTATTAGTCTGGGCGAGATTATGTTGCGTTTGTCGCCTGCAAATGATTTGCGTTTTTTGCAAACGGAGTGTCTGGATGCCGTGTTTGGCGGAAGCGAGGCGAATGTTGCGGTTGCTTTGAGTCAGCTTGGGCAGCCGGCGGCTTTTGTTACCAAGCTTCCCGACAATGTGGTCGGCGAAATGGCTTTACAGGTTTTGCGCCGTTACGGCGTGGATACAAGTGCGGTAATCAGGGGCGGAAAGCGTCTGGGAATTTATTTTCTGGAAAAGGGTTTTTCTTCCTGCAGCAGCATTTGCACCTATGACCGCGCACACAGCGCGATAGCGGAAGCAAAACCGGAAGAATTTGACTGGAAGCGGATTTTTGAAGAAGCCGGATGGTTTCATTTCAGCGGAATTACGCCGGCATTGAGCGACGAAGCCGCGGAAATCTGCCTACAGGCCTGCCAGACGGCTCGGGAGCTGGGTATCGGAGTCAGTTGTGACGTCAACTATCGCTCCAAGCTCTGGAGCATGGACAAGGCCAGGGAAGTTATGTCTGAAATCGGCAGATATGTCGATGTGGCGATTGTCAATGAAGAGGAGGCGGCGGTTCTGGGTGCCGACATTCGCGTGGATGAGGCTATGAATGCCGAGGTTTATGCTCAAATGGCCGAGCAGCTTAACAAGAAGTTTGATTTCGGCAAAATAGCCTCGGTTGCCCGCGTGCCGTTAGAAAACGGACTGGCCGTGCAGGGAATGCTGTGGGATCGGAACGGAATTTGCCGTTCCCGGAGGTATCCGTTGGAAAGCGTTGTCGATCCGCTTGGTGCCGGTGACGCTTTTGCGGCGGCGCTGCTTTACTGTTTTCTGAAAGCAGAAATTGCGGAAAATCAGGAAACGGTTGAGTTTGCTTCGGCAGCCTGCGCGCTCAAGCATCGGATCAAGGGCGATTATCTGCTGGTTAAACCGGCAGATGTTCTGGCTCTGACGGATAATGTCCGCGGCAGAGTCTGCGGCGTGCAGAGATAAACGAAATTTTGCGAAGGGGAACATTCTCGGAAATGTTCCCTTTTGTTTTTGTATAATTGACAAAAAAATGGACATTTAAAACGCGGTATGTTATAGCTGGTCTGTTCACTTACGAATTTTAGATGGATTGAGATATAATTAACGTTATACAATAACCTTTTAATTTCTATTTTATGGAAGCTAAAACAAAACTGGTCAAAGATCTGATTACGGGTCTGGACCTCAGTAAAGAAGAAGCTCTGGAAGTGATTGTGTTTATTACGGCGCAGAGCGGAGTTTCGTTTTTTGATTTTCCGGCGGTCAGAGAGGGTATGTCTTCAATTAAAGATTTGATGCAAGTGCAAAATGAATTTTTGCAGCGTTTGTTGGAGACAATCGGAAAAGAAGCGGATGCCGAGAATATCGGAACCGATACGGGTAGCAGGACGGAAAAAACGGCAGCCGGGGAAACGGAACAAGCGCCCGCCGTTGAAGAAGCAGCGTTACTTCCGACATCCGAAGAAAGCGTGGAAACCATTGCGGAAGCCAAGCCGAAGCGAAAGTATACGCGGCGGAAAGGCGTTGAAAAAAAGACGGAGAAAAAGTCCGTTCATCCGAAAGGATACAGCGTAAACGGCAGAAAACTCGGCCGTCCCCGCAAGGTCAATTCCGTAAACGAGATGGAGGCCTATGCTCCGAACGCGGTTTTGCTGAAAGAAGGGAATGCGTCGGCGAAAATTGAAGGCAAAGACGCCGTAACCGAAGAAGCAAAAGCGGAGGTCGTCGGAACGACTGCTTTCGAAACGCCGTTCCCGACGGAAATGCCTTTGGAGAAAGAAGACGGTGCTGCCGTTTCTGAGACGGTTCTGGAAAATTCTGCCGAAACGGAAGTTCAGGAAGAGCCGGCTTTTAAGAGCAAAAAAGAACAACGGTTGGAAAGCCGCCGGCAAATGGTGCTGCCGACGCAGGCCGAAGCCGCCGCTTTGGAAATGGGCAAGGCTCTGCCGTTCAAGCTGTTGTATAAAACCAAGGAAGGTCCGTATTTGTCCGAACGGGTTTTAAACAGTCTTAATCCCGAAGGAGTCGTTGTTCCATACAGAATCAGCGGCAGATTTTTCGTACTGCGGATTTTTGAAGAGGCGGAAGTACTTTCGGCAAAGGAAGCTGCCGCTTGTGCCAAAAAACTGGAAAGAATTGGCGACAAGCCGTGGATGCTTCTGACGCCGCAGCAAAAAGAAAGCTGCAAGGCGGTAAAAATCGAGCTGAACGAGGTTATTAAAAAAGTCGGAGGCGATTTGTTCGAGGGAAATTATCTTACCAATCCGCCTTCTTACGGCAACAAGCCCGCGCAAAAAATCCGCTTTGCGACGGAACTGTAGGCTTTGTCTGCCGTATAAGTCGGAAAAGCGTTTTCCTTTCGGGGAAAACGCTTTTTTGCTTTAAGATGGTATAACCGTAAAGTTGGCGTTGATTCCGCGGGGAAATGTATGTTATAAATCAGGTGTCGTTTGTTAATTTTTTAATGAAAGATTTGGATAATGGTCGGAAACGAGGTAGTGATTAGAAAGGCCTGCGAAGCTGATTTCGAATTTATTCTCGAGGCCAACGCGGCTGTTTCGGAAAAAGGTTCCAATACGGTTCTCAAAGACACCGAAAGACTGAAAAAAGACCTGTTCGGAAAAACGGCCCGGGCGGCGGTAATTATTGCCGAGGTCGAGGGGCAGGCCGTGGGCATGGCTTTGTATGCGACGACCTATTTTGCCAATGAAGGTGAGCTGATGTGGGTAAGCCAGATGTATGTCGAACCGCGTTTCCGCAACCGCAAGCAATGGATTGCTCCGGCGCTGATGTCGGAGTTGATTAAGATTGCGCAGGAAAAGGGCTGGGCTTATATCTGCTGGGCAACCGACATCGGCAACAACATTCCCAAGAAACTTTCCCAGAAGCTTGGTGCGCATGCCTTGGAAAATTTTGTCATGTATGCTTTGCCGCTTAACGATGAATAGTTCGCAAAACAGCACAGGCGGCGGAAAACGCCGGCGCTCGGTTTGGGCCAGACGGTTGAATATTCTTGGAATCGTTCTGATTTTCGGCGCTTTGGTCGTGGTGTCGATGCGCAGTTTTGTCGTGGAATCTTTCAACGATGCGCGGCATAAAAGTTTTATGGCTCCGGCCGGGAAGATGTTTGCTCCCGATGCCGGACATTTTTATTTTGCCGCCGTGAGCGATACCGGCGCGCGCAATGAGCCGGTCGAAAGAATTATGAACGAAATCCGCAAAAGCAAGGCCAGGTTTGTGCTTTATGTCGGCGATTTGGTGCGTTACCGGAACCCGAGCCATTTTCAATGGATGGCCGAGGAAATTGACGAAAAGCTCGGGAAAACGCCGTTGTATGCCGTGCCCGGCAATCATGAAATCTTGTCGGTCAACGGGGTGGTCGACCGGTTGCTTTATAACGAGGTTTTCGGACCGGGATATTACTGGTTCAGTTATGGCGACGTGCTGTTTATCGGGCTTGATTCGTCGACCTCTGCTTATGATGACGAACAATTGCAGTGGCTGGACAAGACGCTGGCAAAAATTCGGCCGCAATTCAAGTACTGCGTGATTTTTTCACATGTGCCGCCAGTCAACGTAAAGGTTCCGAACGACCATCGTCTGTTTGACGAATCCCGTGACAGGTTTGCCGAGGTTATCCGAAACCGGGGCGTCAACCTGTTGATTTCGGGACATGTGCACTATTATTCGGAAAGCGAGTTTGCCGGCGTGCCGCTGATAACGCTGCCATCTTCCGGGCAGCCCATCCGTTCGGAGATTAAAAAATTCGGTTACGTTATGTTTAAGGCAGACAGGGACGGCATTGTCAAAATCAGGCCGGTTTATGTGGACGCGGGGGACGATATGGAACATTGGGAGGCGTTTATGAGCAGCGCCCTGGTTGACGAAGACATCAATTTCTTTTCGGTTTGGGTCTTTTGTGCCGGTGTGGTTCTGCTTTTTGGCGGAAAATTTTTCAGGCTTTAGCCTTTCTACTTTTACGTTATATGCACCGGGCGGGACTTCTCCGGCCTGAAGCGGGTTTTCCGCAGCCGGAAGCTGAACGAGTTTTTGACGGAGTTTTCCTCCGTTTGAAAGAAACTCCTTGCAAAAATTATTTATTATAGTAGAAATTTACTTAGGCCGGAATTTTTTTGTCTTTAGTGTTTTGGTCGGCAATCCAAGGTTGTGTCCGAGATAAGGAAAACAGATGAATGATGTGAGTATATTTGTTTGCTGCCACAGACCTGCTCCGATAAAGAAGAGCAGCGTTCTGGTTCCCATTCAGGTCGGCAGTGCGCTCGGTACGGAAAAGCTTGATATGATAGGCGACAGCGAAGGCGAGAACATTTCGGGCAAAAACCGTTTTTACTGCGAGCTGACGGCACAATACTGGATTTGGAAAAACTGCCGTTCCAACTATGTGGGGCTGTTTCATTATCGTCGTTTTCTGAATTTTAAAACCAAGGAAAAGGTTTTTCATACTTTCGGTGACAATTTTGCCGAAAAGTTCGGCCTGACCGAAGCCGGCGTTTTGGCTCTATGCCGAAACTATGACGTTATCCTGCCGAGGAAATGTCCGAAAGGCGTTTCTCTGTATGAGAATTACAACAATGAGCACATTGCGGCCGATTTGGACGCTGCTGTTGAGATTATCGGAGAAAAATACCCGGCCATGGCGGAAACGGCGGAAGAGGTTTTAAGAAAATCCAATGAGGGATATTTTATGAATATTCTGGTAACGTCAAAAACGTTTTTTGACCGTTACAGCGCTTGGCTTTTTGATGTCTTGGGCGAACTGGAACGCCGTATTCAGGACGATGTCGTCAGGCGCAGCGATTATCAGAAGCGGGTCTACGGCTTTGTCGCCGAGCGTCTGATGAACGTTTACATTGAATTTCTGCGGAAGACGGAAAACATTAAAATCAAGGAGCTGCCGCTTTTGTTCTGGGAAGAGGACGAAAAGGAATGGCGAAAGTATAAAAACAAGATGCTGAAGCGCAAAATTTTGACGGCTTTGGGTCTGGGTAAGAAAAAATGGAAGGTTCAGGATGCATAACATAAAAAATCTGATTGTCGGCTGCGGTTTTTCCGGAGCGACGATGGCTCGGAAAATTGCCGAGGATTTCGGCGAGGAAGTTCTGGTCATTGACGCCAAAAACCATATCGGCGGCAATTCTTACGACTATTATGACAAGAACAACATCTGTATCCATAAATACGGCACGCATATTTTCCACACCAATCTGGAGCATGTGTGGAAATATCTGAGCCGTTTTACCAGATGGCATCCGTATATGCACGAAGTCAAAGGAAAAATCGACGGGCAGGAAGTACCGATTCCGTTTAACCTGAACTCCATCCGCAAGGTTTTTCCGAAGTCGATTGCCGACAAGCTTGAGGACAAGCTTATCGAAAAGTTCGGTTTTAACGTCAAGGTGCCGATTTTGGAACTGCGCAAGGCCAATGACAAAGATCTTGAATTTCTGGCCGAATATGTTTATCAGAAGGTTTTTCTCGGCTATACGCTTAAGCAATGGGGAATGAAACCCGAAGATCTGGATCCGGCGGTTACCGGCAGGGTTCCGGTTTACGTCAGCAAGGACAACCGCTATTTTCAGGACAAGTATCAGGGAATTCCGATGAAAGGTTATTCGGCGCTGATTGCCGAAATGCTCGACCATCCGAAGATTAAGGTTTTGCTGAACACGGATTATGCTTCGCTTGAGAACAAGGAAAGCTTTGAGAGGGTGTTTTACAGCGGGCCGATTGACGAATATTTCGGTTATGAGCTCGGCGAACTGCCTTACCGCAGCCTGCGTTTTGACTTTGTCGAATACGAGCGGGAGCATTTTCAGTCCAATTCGGTCATTAACTATCCGGAAAACCACGATTTTACGCGTATCGGCGAATATAAGTACTTTTTGAACGACAAGTCGGAAAATACGGTGGTTTCGTTTGAGTATCCGGAGGCTTTTGAACGCGGCAGAAACGACCGTTATTATCCGATTGTCCGCGACGAGAACCAGAATTTGTACAACCGTTATCTGGAAAAGGCGAAAGAGCTCAAAAACGTTTATTTTCTGGGACGGCTGGGTGATTATAAGTATTATGACATGGATAAGGCGGTAAACCGTGCTCTGGCTTTGTTTGACGAGGTTTTTGCCAAAAAGGAGAAAAATAATGCAGCCTGATATTTCGGTTGTGGTTCCGATTTACGGGGTGGAAAAGTATCTGAAGCAGTGCGTGGACAGCATTCTGAATCAGACTTTCAAAAACATGGAAGTCATTTTGATAGACGACGGTTCCCGGGACCGTTGTCCGCAGATGGTTGACGAATATGCGGCGCAGGACGCGCGCGTCGTGGCAATTCATCAGCCAAACGGCGGCTACGGAAAAGCAGTAAACGCCGGAATCGCCCGGGCACGGGGAAAATATATCGGGATTATCGAATCCGACGACTGGATTGCGCCGGACATGTATGAAAAACTCTTTGCGCAGGCGGAGAAAACCGGTGCCGAAATTACCAAGGGCAATTTTTACTGGGTAACAAATTCGGCGAAGGGCGAGATGTTTTTGTTCAAGCCCTGGACAGAGCTGGCCAAATGCGGCGAAGTGTTTACGCTTGAAGAAAAGCCGAATTTGTTCATGGATCATTCTTCCCTGTGGTCGGCGCTGTACCGGCGGGATTTTTTGGAAAAGCACCATATCCGTTTTCAGGAATCGGCGGAAGCCTGCTATCAGGACTGGCCGTTCTGTGCCGACGTCTATTCGGCAGCAGAGAGCATTACCATGCTGCCTGAGCCTTTCGTTTATTACCGCAACGACACCGACAACACCAATTCGTCGTCGCAGGTCAGAAGCCGCAAGTTGATTAAAATCATTCATCAGGCTTTGTGCGCCCGTGATATTCTGATTGCCAACAAGGCATACGGGCAGGGGGTCAGGGAAGCCTGGAGCAAACAGGCTTATGTTGCTTCGCGTTCGTTTTTTGACAAGATTGCCGACGAGTACAAGGAGGAAATGTTTGCCGAAATGGTCAAACTGTATAGAGTTATACTCGGCGACGGTCTGGAATACAAAAACTTTACTCAGGACGAAATAAAGTACATGATAACGGCGGCCGGATGCCGGACGTATCGTGAACATCGCGGGCTTTTTCCCGAGTTGTACAAAATTACGGAAATCAGGAAAATCAGTTTGTTCGGAATTATTCCTTTTCTTACGCTGCGCTCCAAGAAAGACAAAACCTGGATTAAACTGTTTAATCTTTTGCCTTTGCTGACGCTGAAACGGTAGGAAAGCTATGAATTCAGGCGGAACGGGCGATTTGTACGAAAAATATGCGGATGCCGTTTATCTGCCGTCCAAAGTCCGTTTGGAGAGTTGTACGCTCTGTCAGCTGAAGTGCAAATGCTGTTATATGCGTAATGATGTTAATACGGTTGGCATCGGGTATCTCAGGTTTGCCGATTTTATGCGCTTTGTGGATCGGCATCCGTATGTTAAGGAGATTGAGATTTCCAACAGCGGGGAAATTTTTCTGAATAAGGATTTGCCTGCAATCATGGAGTATGCCTTTCATAAACGTGTGGCGCTGATGGCCTGGAGCGGCGCAAATTTTAACAATGTTTCCGATGAGGCGCTGGATGCTCTGGTTCGTTTTTGGTTCAAGGGACTGACGCTGTCGATTGACGGCGCTACGCAGGCCGCCTATGAAAAATACCGGGTCGGCGGTTGTCTGGACAGGGTTTTTGAAAACGTAAGGAAGCTGAATGAACTCAAGCGAAAATATAACAGTCCGTATCCGAAACTTTCGTGGCAGTTTATTATTTTCGGGCATAATGAAAGAGAGATTCCTCTGGTAAAGAAAATGGCGCCGGAGCTTGGTTTTTCAAATGTGTTTTTTAAGCTGAACTATGACGGAAATTTTTCGCCGGTTGAAGACGTCGAATTTGTTAAAAGGGAAACTGGGCTTAAATATGTGTCACGCGCCGAATATCTGGAGCATGAAGGAAAGTCATACAGCCGGAGCATGTGCATGGCTTTGTGGAAAGCGCCGGCCATAAACTGGGACGGACGTCTGCTCGGCTGCTGCAATATGTATAAGGACGATTTCGGAGTTAATGTTTTTGAATGCGGACTGGAAAAAGCGCTCGATTCGCGCCGGTTCAGAGAGGCGCAGAAAATGCTGCTTAACTTCGGGCCGGAAACGGACAACCCCTGTGTGAACTGCCAACGTTACAAAATCATGAAGAAAACCAAGTCTTATTTGACTCTTGAAGAGATTGAGGAGTATAAAAAGTGAGGCCGTTTTACAGAATCAAGCGGATAAAACATACGGTTTTTGTCGTACTTGGGCTTAAAATCAGCATTCGCAACAAGTCGGCTCCCGATTATGATTTTATCATGACCGGGCGTGAGCGCAAATGTTTTGAAAAATATGTGCTGAAAAGCCGGAATTATCTGGAGTTCGGCATGGGCGGCAGCACGATTTTTTATTTGCGCAATTCGGGCGGAAAAGTATGCAGCGTGGAGGCCAACAGCCGCTGGCTTGAGTTCTTGCGCCGGAAAAACGTGATAGCCAAAGCCGAAGCCTGCGGCCGCCTTAAAATCTGTCAGGCCGATATCGGTCCGCTCGGAGAATGCGGATATCCGGTCAACGAAAGCGCGCGTGAAAAGTTTCCGGACTATTCGCAGGCGGTTTTCAGGCAGACGGCGCAAAAATTTGACCTGATACTGGCCGACGGGCGTTTCCGGGTTGCCTGCGTGTTGGCTTCGATTATTCATCAGCGGGGGAACAATCCGCTCATCGCCGTCCATGACTTCCGGTTCCGCGGGAAATATCATCCGATCGTGAAATATCTGGACAAGGTTGAGAGGGCGGACAGTTTGTGCGTTTTTCGGATTAAAAAAGACATTAATGCGGAAGAACTCCTTGCCGATTATGAAAAATACAAATATAATTTCGAATAGTCAGCCGTTTGAAGAAAGATAAGATGAACATTTTCAAGAAACTCAGCGATAAAATCAATTCTCTTTATGCCGTGCAGAACTACCGGAAGATTCTGCCGTATGTGCGCCCTTACTGGATAAGGGCGCTGCTGGCCGTGCTGATTACCATTCCCATCGGTTCAATGGACGCGGTAATCGCCTGGTCGCTGAAACCGTATATGGACGTGGTAATGGTGGAAAAAAGCACGGCGTCGACGGCGTATATTCCGATTTTGATTATTCTTTTCAGCCTGTTGCAGAGTCTGCTCAACTATGCGGCGACTTATATGAATACCTGGGTCGGGCGTAAAATAGCCAATGATGTGAAGACTGACCTGTTTGACAAGCTGATGACTTATGACGCCGCGTATTTTGACAAGACGAACTCGGGCGACGTGCTGTTCCGGTTTAACAATGACGTCGATTTGGCCTGCAACGGGCTGTTATCCAATCTCAAACTGTTTACGACCCGCGTCTTTTCGTCTTTGTCGCTGATTGCCGTGTTGTTTTACAATTCATGGCAGCTGGCGATTGTGGCGGTTATCGTGCTGTTCGGCGCGCTGTACCCGCTGACGACGGTGCGTCGCAAAATTAAGTCGGTTATGGACAAGACGATTTTTTCGGGTGCCGCGGTAATGAAATATTACAACGAAACTTTCAGCGGCAACCGCATTATTACCTCATATAACCTGTATCAATATCAGGGGCAGCGTTTTCGCGAGACGCTGCGTTCCGTGTTCAAGCTCGGGATTAAGATGATTCAGCGGACGGGAATGATGTCGCCGCTGATGCACTTTATCGTTTCGCTGGGTATTGCCTGCGTTATCTGGCTGGGCAGTTATCTGATTGTGACGCACCAGATTTCGGCGGGCAATTTCGTATCGTTCATTACGGCGCTGGTTATGCTGTACAATCCGATTAAGTCCATCGGCAACAATTATAACAACGTGCAGATGGCGTTGATGGCAATGGAGCGCGTGTTCGGGCTGCTGGAGAGTTCGCCGCGGATTGTGAGCAAACCGAACGCGAAAAAACTGGATAAAATTAAAAAGGGCATAGAATATAAAGACGTCTGTTTCGAGTATGTGAAGGGAAAACCGGTTTTGAAACATGTCAATCTGGCGGTTGAAGTCGGACAGACAATTGCGCTGGTGGGCAACTCGGGCGGCGGCAAAACGACGCTGGTCAACCTTCTTCCGCGTTTTTACGACATTACTTCCGGTTCGCTGACAATTGACGGCGTCGATGTCCGCGATTTGGAACTTAACTCGCTGCGGGACAGAATTGCCGTCGTTTTTCAGGATAATTTTCTGTTTGACGGTTCTATCCGTGAAAACATTCTGCTCGGCGACGAGACGGCAACGCAGGCGCAGATTGACGCAGCAGTAAAAAGCGCCTGTCTGGAAGAGTTTATCCGTTCGCTTGATCAGGGGTTGGACACACAGATCGGCGAGCGCGGCGTATTGCTTTCCGGCGGACAGAAACAGCGGATTGCAATAGCGCGGGCGTTTATCAAAAATGCGCCGATTGTCGTGCTGGACGAGGCGACGTCGGCTCTGGACAACAAATCGGAAGCCGTGGTTCAGGAAGCGATTGACAATTTGATGAAAGACCGCACGGTGTTTATTATTGCGCACAGGCTGTCGACGGTTCGCAACGCGGACAAAATCGTGGTGGTAAATTACGGTGAGATCGTCGAAACCGGCAGCCATGACGAGCTGATGGCAAAAGAAGGGAGCATTTACGCTTCTTTGTATCGGACGCAGTTGAAATAAAAAAAAGCCGTTGTTACGGCCTTTTTTTATTTCAGTGCAGTCTGATCTGCGTATTGGTGCAGTTTTCGTTGGAAACCGTTCCCATAAAGGCGTTCATGTGCAGCTGGCATTTTTCGACAATGAGGCCGTTGTTGCCGTCGGACGAAATCGAAGTGACGAAAGGTCCGGCGTTGGTGCAGGCCGAGAGCCCGAGCGCAAGCAGCGCGGCGGCAATAAGTTTTTTCATTTTGCAGTCTCCGATAGTTCAAGTTCATTTTTCGGATAACACAGATTTTGTTTTTTTGCAATTTAAAAAGAAAGTCGAGCTTAAAAGCCGTATCGCAAAGTTTTATATATTGACGGTGTTATTCTTGCAGACAAGGAGGAACTATGAAATATGTAAAACCGGAGCGGCTGACCGAGCAGTCGCTGATTCTGGACGTGCGGACGCCGGATGAAATCAGGGAAGAGGCGTTGTCGCTGCCTTTTTTTAACGAAGAGCTGAGCAAACTTAATCCCAGAGACTTTGTTTATGAACATAATCTGGACGGCAGCAAAACGCTGAATATCATTTGCCATTCCGGATCACGTTCGCAGCGGGCGGCCGAGCTGTTTGAGAAAAACGGCTTTTTCAACGTGGCGGTTGTCGACGGCGGTTTGGTCGAAGCCGAACGGGAAGGGCTGCGCATTGTCCGCCATTGAATTTAAAAAGGCAAAGCCCTCATAAATGAGGGCTTTGTTTAGGGTTAATAATTTTTTACTGTCTGATTTGAGCGCAAAGAGCCTGATAGTCAACCGGCTGGTCGCTGCTGCAAACCAAAGTCATCGGCGTGCTGAAGATTTTTTCTGCAGCTTCGCGGATGTTGCGGGCGGAAACTTCAGGAATTGCGAACATCAGTTCCTGAATGTCGAACATTTCGCCTTGCGAGAAAATCTGCCAGCTGACCTCGCGGCTGCGGGCAATTTCGGAACCGAACATTTCCATGTAACCGGTCATTGCCAGATTGCGCGAGCGTTCCATGCGGCGCGGGCTGGCCTTTTCGGTTTTGATGCGAATGATGTTTCGGCAGACGGTGTCGAGAATTTCGCCAATGTTTTTCTGCTGAGTCTTAATTGATATCTGCAGTGTGCGGCGGCCATAGTAGCCGGCAATGCGGACATCGCTTAAAACGTCGGTACCGATGAAAGAGCGTTCCAGACGGCCGTTCAACAGTTTGATAAGTACGGCAAGATCGGCGTTGCGGATGCCGGAGATGTCAAAACCGAAGTAGAACAACGACTGCTGCTGTGCGGGAATCGTTGCAAAACCGCCGGTATAGATATCTTTCTGCACTTTGTTTTTCTTGCCTTTCGGCAGGTCGACAAAGGCTTTTTCAACACGGGCGGCGATTTCGTCCGCGTTGATGTTTCCGCCAACCAGAAGCGCCATGTTGTGCGTTACGTAGAACTGTCTGGCAAAAGCCTGCAGGTCTTCGTTGGTGAAACGGGATACCGAGTTTATGTAGCCTTCCATGTCCCAGTTGATGTCTGCAACACCGTAAGCGGTGTGTTTGTAGAGCAGTTTCAGCTGGCGGCGCGGAATCGGGAACATATCTTTCGTGTGTTGGATAATGTCGGCTTTGGCAGCTTCGATTTCCTTGTCAGAGAAAGAAGTTTTGGTTACCATTTCGGCCAGAGCGGCAATGGCGTCGGGCACTTTTTCAACGGGTACTTCCAGATAGTAGTAGGTCATTGTGCCGGCGTAATCTGCGATTATGCCTTTGGTACGACTGAGGAGCAGCTTTTCAAAAAGCGCCGAGATACCAAGATTTTCTTTGGTCTCGTGATTGTGTCCTACACCTACTGCCAAGCAGAAGTTTACATTTTTTTCGCGTGGAGTGCTGAGATGTGTAATCAGAGTGACTCCGTTTTCCAATTTAATTTTAGATTCCATAAAATATTTAAATTAATATGTTAAACACGGGTAATGTTGTAGTTCCGGAAAAAGTTTTTGTCAAGGCTTATTGGAGGGAAAGTTTCGAAAATATGTTGAATTTGACAAAAAACAGTTGCGGCGCGGAAAGAAAAAGGGTAAAAGTTTCGCGGTAAAATTAAACTGATAGATTGATTATGGTAAAAAAGATTATTGTGTGCAGCCGCAGCCAGGAAAAAACAGCTGAGGCTGAAGAAGTGTTGAAAAAATTCGGAATCGAGGTTGTTTCGGTTGAAAACGCGGAAATCGGGAATTTGAACAAAATCAGAGAGGCTGCCGAAAATATAGGCGCTCTGGTTGCTTTGGAAGTTGCCAATCTGACCGGAGAATGCTGCATTTGCGACGACTGTATGCTGTCCGTAAACGCTTTGGGCGGACGTCCGGGATTTGCGGCCAATATTTTGACCGGCGGCAGAACTTCGGACGAAGCCATGGATGATATTCTGCTGGCACTGAAACAGACGGCGGAAGGCGAGCGCAACGCGCTGATGACCTGTGTTCTGGTTTTTGCCCGTCCTTCCGGCGGAGACAAAAAACAGGAGGCGGAGATGTTTCTGGGCGAAGTCCGCGGAAGCATTGCGTCTGATAAGTGTTCGGAAGCGGGATGCGACTTTGAACGGATATTTATGCCGGAGGGATATGGCCTGACACTGGCACAGTTTCCGATTGAGGAAAAAAACAATATTTCCCATGTCGGAAAAGCGTTGTACAAACTGGCCGCTTATTTGGTGCACGAATAGACGGACCGGTTCCGGAAAGCAAAGGGGTTCTTTTATGAACCTCTTTTTTTGTGCCGGTTGACAGCCGCGGCGGATTAATCTAGATTAGCCGTATAGCAAAGGAGCCTGAAATGCCTGATTTTGAAATAGAAGACAGTCTGAACTGTATGGTGGCCGGCGTCGACGAAGCGGGGCGGGGGCCATGGGCCGGACCGGTGGTGGCCGGAGCCGTGATTATTCGTGACCGTAATCTTGGCGACGAATTGCTGAAGGGTTTGGACGACTCCAAAAAGCTTTCGGCCAAAAAACGCGAGCTGTTGTATGAAAAACTGCGGGAAGAGGAGAAAAACGGCCGTCTGTTTATCGGCATCGGACAGGCAAGCGCTGAGGAAATTGACCGCTGCAACATTCTTCAGGCCACTTTTGCAGCAATGAAAAGAGCCGTTGAAGCATTGAAGGAAAAACCGGAATTTGCGATTATTGACGGCAATCAGACGCCGAAGGATTTTCCCTGCCGTACCCGAACCGTTGTCAAGGGAGACGCGCGCTGTATGTCAATTGCCGCAGCGTCAATTGCGGCCAAGGTTTACCGGGATCATCTGATGCGGGAGCTGGCACAGAAATACCCTTATTATGCTTTTGAAAAAAATGCCGGCTATGGTACGAAAGCGCATATCGACGGGCTGAAACGGCACGGTGTGACTCCCGAGCACCGCAAGTCGTATCGTCCGATTCAGGAATTTTTGCATTCAGCCTAAAGAAAAATTGACAAAATTTTAAAAACAGGCAATAATTCGGTTGCTTAAAACCGAATTATTTACTTTTTAAAAATTAATATATTATGACGAATGCAGAATTAGTTCGAGCCCTGAATCAGATTCATCTCGAAGCCAGTGTTATCGAAGCCCTGTTATGCCAGTACAGAGCGCTTGCGGACGAAGCCAACATAAGAGTTTTGGCGAGTGTTCTGGCGGAAGCGTGTCCGGGTATGAGTTTTGACGATTTCAGCGAACAATGGTGTCTGGAAAAACTCGGCGCTCTGTTGGACGATTATGTCGGAGTGTGCCGGAAGGTAAGACGTTCGCCGACGGCCGTAAAACCCAATCCGCCGATGTTTCCGGTGTTGTTTAACGTTTTGCTGCGCAGTTCTTATAAATATCTGTCGCAGACCGAAACGGAAATGGTGATGACGGAAACAGCCAGAATGATGGCTGCGGCTGACAAGTTTTTGACGGAAGACACTTTTCTCAACTTTATCTACTGGTTTGAAGCGCTTAATTTTGACAAGCCCTGGGAGGCGGCGGCAAAAATTCCGCGAGTGATAAAAATGGCGGAAGAGGAAATGGCTGCCGAAACGCATAAGCGGCTGGGATTTTTCAAAAACGGCGACGGGCTTCCCGAAGCCTGATGTTTAACTTTTTAACATGTTGAATTATGGATAAACGGGAGATGGTTAAGGCACTTAACCGGATTTATCTGGTTTTGGAGCTTTCCGAAAGCGTTCATGCCCAAATAGAGCATGGCGACGACTGGGAGAACAAGGCGCTGATGCGGGAAAGCATCCTGACGCTTATGGGACAACAGCTTGATGACGAAAAACGCGAGCGGCAGCGGACGGACAGCAGAGAGTTTTCGATTTGGAACTATTCGATTATGTACCAATGCATCGGTCACTTCAAGGACATCTGTTCATGGATACTGATGAATCCGACTTTGACCGAAGAGTATCCGCCGGTTTTCGGACATCTGTTCGGGCTGGTAAGCAAAATCGAAAGCCGGTATCTGGACGGAATTACGGCAGCACGGGCTGTTGCCGACGTGCTGATTGTCTGGGACGAGAAAATCCCCGACAAGGATTTGGAGGAAATGGCCGGCATTTTTCTGATTGAGAACAAATGTATCGGACAGTTGCGGAAGATACCACGGCTGAAAGCTTTGTTTGACGAAGCGGAGGCGGCGCTGATGCCTTCCGACGACGAACTGATGAGGGTTCTGACGGGCTTTGCCGGAAAACTTCCGTCGGCCTGAATGCGAATTTGCAGCGGTTCCGCATTGACTATGCGGAGCCGCTGCGGCGTTTAAATATATTTTGCCTGAAAAAATAAAAGCTTACCGAAAGGAGCAGATTCCCGGGAGTTTTTTTTGATTCCCGTTAATAAATTTATAACCATCTGTCTATCATACTGGCTGCAGAGTGATAATGTAACCTTAGAAAAGCGGTTTTAACATGAGCAGTATCCAGACAAAGACTATTCTTAATACGATTATCAACGACGACTGTATTAAAGTTATGAATCAGATGGAAGAAGGTTCTGTTGATCTGATTTTTGCCGATCCGCCGTATAATCTCCAGCTCGGCGATGCTCTGACCCGTCCGGACAACAGCAATGTCAGCGGCGTTTATGAAGAATGGGACAGTTTTGAAAGCCTGGCCGCCTATGACCGCTATACCCGCGAGTGGATGACGGCTGCACGCCGTATTCTGAAAGATGACGGCGCCATCTGGGTCATCGGTTCTTACCACAATATTTTCCGTGTCGGGTACATCTTGCAGGATTTGGGTTTTTGGATTTTGAACGACATTATCTGGAACAAGACAAATCCGATGCCGAATTTTAAGGGGACGCGTTTTACCAATGCTCACGAAACCCTGATTTGGGCGGTCAAAAACCCGAAATCGAAATATACCTTTAACTATGAGGCGATGAAAGCGCTGAACGAAGACACGCAGATGCGCAGCGACTGGCAGATTCCGCTTTGCACGGGAAAGGAGCGCCTGAAAGGCGAGGACGGCGGCAAGCTGCATCCGACCCAAAAGCCGGAAGCTTTGCTTTATCGCGTGATTATGGCTTCTTCTAATGTCGGCGACGTGGTGCTGGATCCGTTTTTCGGAACGGGGACGACCGGCGCCGTAGCCAAAAAGCTCGGCCGCAATTTTATCGGCATTGAAAAGGACAAGCATTATGTCAAAGGCGCACAGGCGCGCATTGATGCCGTGGAGCGCGTCGAAAACGAACTTTGTCTTGAGTTCAGTTCCAAAAAGCGTCAGCCGCGCATTCCGTTCGGCGCGGTTGTCGAGCGCGGTTTGCTCAATCCCGGCGACATTTTGTACGATGCGGGGCGGAAGCATTGTGCCGCGGTTCGTTCCGACGGTACAATCAAAAGCGAAAAAATGGAAGGCTCCATCCATCAGGTCGGCGCCGCGGCTCAGAATGCGCCGGCATGCAACGGCTGGGTCTACTGGTATTTTGAAGACCGCGAAAAAGGTTTGGTCTGCATTGACGAACTGCGCAATCAGGTGCGGTTGGAAATTTACGGCGAATGACTTTGTTCTTCAATGCTTTGAACCCGGCGGCAATGCCGGGTTTTTTTGTTAAAAAAAACCGATAAAATTATTGTGCCGGAAGAATTTATGGTTTATATTTTTACGAAATGCGGAATTTTACGAAGAATTGAACAATATTAATGCAAAAATGGTACAAGAAAAACAATAACAAGCCCGGAAATGTCACGGTTCCGAACAAAGGCGCCTCTCAGGCGCAGAAAAATTTTGCCGCCATCGACTTGGGAACCAATTCCTGCCGGCTGGTAATTGCCAGTCCGACCCCGGCTTCCTTCCGCATCGTTGAGACTTTTTCCAAAATTACGCGGTTGGGAGAGGGGATTATCAATGACAACGAATTGTCGCGTCCGGCCATGCGCCGGACAATTAACGCACTGAAGGTTTGTGCCGGCGTTATTGAGGAATATGCGCCGATTTACCGTTCCCGTTTCGTGGCGACGGCAGCCTGCCGCCGGGCCAAAAACTGCAAGGAATTTCTTGATTTGGTCAAAAAGGAAACCGGCCTGACGATTGAAACGATTTCTTCCAAGGAAGAGTCCCGGCTGGCTGTGGTCGGCTGTATTCCGCTTTTGAACCGCAACATCAGGCGGGCTTTGGTCTTTGACATAGGCGGCGGTTCGACGGAGATTTCGCTGGCAAGGGTTACCAACAGCGGCAAGACGTTTATTGAGGGGTTTGTTTCGCTGCCGTACGGCGTGGTTACGATTTCGGAAGCGTTTCCGTCGCAGGACATGACGGCTCTGGCCTATGATACGATTATTGAGCGGACGCATAAGCTGCTGAAGGAGTTTGACGAAAAATACAACATCCGTGAAGCGATTAAAAATCAGGAGATTCAGATTATCGGCACTTCAGGCACGGTTACGGTGCTGGGAGCCGTGCATTTGAATCTGCCGCGCTATAACCGTTCGGCGGTTGACGGTATTTCCATTACCCGGCAGGACATTGACCGGGCGATTGCAAAAATCAAGCGTCTTGGAGACGAAGGCCGCAAAAAGCATCCGTGCATCGGTGCGCAGAAAGCCGATTTGACGATGGCCGGCTGTGCGATTATCGAAGGGCTGTGTTCGTTTTGGCCGATTGAGGAAATTACGGTGGCTGACCGCGGCATTCGCGAGGGAATTCTGCTGGACATGATGCACAGCAACAGAAGCAAAAATTTTTACAACAAAAGGAAAAAGTTTCATCCGCCTTTCCGGCGCCGCAGTGCCCGCCCCGAAAACGGAAATCTCTCTAAAACCAAACAGGAATGAAAACCATGACCAAAGATGTTTTTGCCGCCATTGACCTGGGAACGAACTCCTGCCGGCTGCTGATTGCCGATGAAAAGGGCCGGGAGCTGTATAAGGATATTGTTACGACGCGGTTGGGCGAAGGCATGTATCCGGAAATGAGGTTTACGGAAGAAGCATTTGAACGTGGGCTGAAATGTTTTAGGAAATTTTCCGAGCAGATGAAAAAGTTCGGAGTCACGAAATATCGTGCGATTGCAACCGCCGGCTGCCGCATGGCGTCTAACGGCGCGGCTTTTGTCGAAAAGGTGCGGGCGGAGACCGGTATCGGAATCGAAGTTGTGGACGGTTACGAAGAGGCGCGGCTCAATCTGAAAGGCGCTCTGGTAAATGTGAAAGGCAAGGCGCCTTATGTTCTGGTTTATGATTTGGGCGGCGGTTCGACCGAGATTACGCTGGCAACCAATAATGACAAGCCCGAAATTCTGTATACGGTTTCCATTCCCTGGGGGGCGCGCAACGCCACGGAAGCTTTCGGACTGGAAAATTACGAACCGGAAAAGGCCGAAAAGCTTCGCAACGAGATTCGGCAACAGGTCGGCAGTTTCTGTATCGGCTGCAAGCTGAAGGAATATGAAGGGAAAGTCTGCTGTGTGGCAACGTCGAGCACGCCGCTCAGGCTTACGTCGTGGATAAGGCAGTACGGCGAATATGACCGCGACCGTGCAGACGGCGAGGAAGTCGGGGTTGACGAGATGGACCGGGTTATCGGCGAAATTAATGCCCTGCCGCGAGAGAAACTGGCGAAAGTTCCTTATGTGGGCGAAAAGCGTTCCTTTATTTTTCAGGCGGCCAGCATTATATTTAAGACGATTTATGACGGTCTTGGCGTACGGAAGCTGACGGCTTCGCTGAAAAGCGCCAAAGACGGAATTATTGACGAACTGGTGGAAGAAAATGGCAAAACTCACGAAATCGGCTAAAGAGGTTCGCGGCCGTCATCAACTGACGGTGCGGGTCAAGACCTCGAAATATCGCGACAAGTCGTCCAATCGCTGGCTGGAACGTCAGTTGAACGATCCGTACGTTGCGGAATCAAAACGTCTGGGGTATCGTTCGCGGGCGGCGTTCAAGCTGATTCAACTTGACGAAAAATACCGTTTTCTCGGCAAGGGCCGGACGATTGTCGATCTCGGCTGTGCGCCGGGCGGCTGGACGCAGGTTGCGGTCATGCGCAACAAGGGAACCGGGCAGGTGGTCGGTATGGATATTCTGGAAACGCAGCCGATTGAAGGCGCGACACTGATTCAGCAGGACTTTACCGAGGCTGACGCCGCAGACAGGCTTAAGGCGCTTTTAAACGGCAAGGCGGACATTGTGATGAGCGACATGGCCGCAAACACGACCGGACACCAGCAGACGGACCATTTGCGCACCATCGGGCTGGTGGAGGCCGCTTATGAGTTCGCCAAAGAGGTTTTGGCCGACGACGGCATTTTTATTGCCAAGGTTTTTCAAGGCGGGGCGGAAGGTTCGCTGCTGGCCGATGCGAAGAAAAACTTTAAAAAGGTCGGGCACTGCAAGCCTGACGCCAGCCGACAGGGTTCGCCGGAAACGTATCTCGTCTGTCAGGGATTTCGCGGCAGTTTGCGTGAAGAAGCGTAAGGCGAGTTTGTAAATAATCTTTGTTTTAATCCGGTTAAAGGGAAAGTTATGCTTGAGAAAAATCTGACGGAACGGGTTTTGCTGAAGGCTTCGGAAAGCGGTGCCGATTTTGCCGAGATTTTTGCCGAGAAACTGCGTTATTCTTCCCTTACGGCCGGGGCTGGCAAAATTGACGGTTTGTCTTCAGGGCTGCGGCTGGGTGCCGGAATACGGGTTTTTAAGGATAATTTCTGCGGCTATGCCTATACAAACGATCTCAGCGAAGCGGGACTGATGAAAGCGGCGGCAGCGGCTTCGGTCGCCATCGACGGCAAAAAGCTGATTAACTCGGTGAATCTGGTTCGGCAGGATATTGAAAACAGGCATAAAATTCAGATAAGTCCGATGTCCGTGCCATCGAAAGAAAAGGCGGCGCTGCTTAAAAAGTTTTCCGATTACGGTTATGCCGCGGCCCGTGAAGTTTCCCGGGTAGACGTCACTCAAAGCAGTAAGATTCAAGAAATATTCATTGCCAACAGCGACGGTTTGCTGGCGGAAGACTGGCGTGTCAGAACCCGGCTCGGTTTCAGTGTCAAGGTTGAGGACGGCGGCCGCCGTTTTGAAAACTTCTGGACGAAGGGAATGTTGCAAGGTCTTGAAATGATTGATGAAACCGATCTGTACGAGGTCGCGGAGGAAACCGTGCGCCAGGCGGTGGAAATGTTGGCGGCAGATAATTGTCCGGCAGGCAAAATGCCGGTGGTTCTGGCTCGGGAAATCGGCGGCGTGCTTTTTCACGAGGCGTGCGGGCATTCGCTGGAAGCGACGGCTGTTGCTCGCAATGCCTCGGTTTTCTGCGACCGGCTCGGCGAACAGATTGCCAGTCCGCTGGTAACGATGGTTGACGACGGAACGCTGCCGAATCAATGGGGGTCAACCAATATTGACGACGAGGGTATTCCCACACGGCGTAACGTTCTGATTGAAAAGGGCATTCTGAAAGGTTATCTGGTTGACCGTTTTAACGGCCGGCGGATGCGAATGGAACCGACCGGCAGTGCGCGGCGGGAATCTTACGAGTATGTGCCGACATCCCGCATGAACAATACGTTTATCCTCGGCGGGGAGAACCGTCCGGAGGACATTGTTGCGGCGACAGAACACGGAATCTTTGCGGCGCAGATAAGGGGCGGTTCTGTAAATACGGAAACCGGAGACTTTAATTTTTCGGTCAGCCGCGCCTATTTGATTGAAAACGGCCGGATTACGCGCCCGCTGCGGGGAGCCAAACTTATCGGCAACGGCAGCGAAATTCTCAGAAATATTGATATGGTCGGCAACAATCCGGGAATGCGCGGCGGCGGACAATGCGGTTCAAAATCCGGCTGGGTGTCGGTTTGTCACGGAACGCCGACTCTGCGGGTGGCGGAAATTGCGGTCGGAGGGCAGAAATGACGGAAATCAACGATTTTATCGACGCTTTGTTCGCTGAAGCCCGAAAGCGGGGATTGGACGAGTGTCAGGTCAAATATGTTGAAAGCGAAAGTTCTGATATTCAGGTTTTTGAGCAAAAAGTCAGCAAACAGGGTGCTTCGGCGGTACGGCGTCTTAATCTGGCCGTGAAGGCCGGAGACAAAATCGGACATTTTGTAACCGAATGTTTTGATGTTGCCGAGGCGGCGTTTGTCGTCGGCGAAGCCGCGGCCAATGCCGCGCTGATGGATTGCGACGAGAAATTCTTTTTTTATGACGGACATGGCGAATATCGGGCAGTTCATCCGTACCGTCCTCAGGATGACAGGCTTGCCGCGCTTGATCCGGCAGCGTATCTGAGAGAGGCGGAAAGGCTGGCTTATGCGGCAGACAAGCGTATTCATCAGGTTATTTACACCTCTTTTTACAAAAAAAAGCGGAAACTGCTTATTCGAAATTCGCTCGGCTTGAATCTGGAAGACGAAACGTCGGCGGCCGGCGCTTATATTTTGTTGAGCGCCAAAGACAACGGCGGTATCCGCTCTTACGGAGCCAGCGTCTGTTTTGACAAGGAAGCGGATTTTGATCCTGCCTGTCTGGCACGCAATGCCGTCGACAGGGTTCTGGCGCATCTGAATCCGACGGACGTTGTGCCGCAAAAGATGTCGGTCATTTTTGAAAACCGCCGGTTTGCCGAGTTTTTGGGAGCGATTGTGGACATTTTTGACGCGTATGAGGTTGAGACCGGCCATTCGCGGTTGAAAGGCAAGATCGGCGAACAGATTGTCTCTCCGCTGCTGACGATTATTGACAATCCGTGGCTTGAGGGTGGATTTGCCACGGCTCCTTTTGACGGCGAAGGCGTGCCGACGAAATATAAGGAAGTGGTTAAAAACGGCGTTTTGCAGACATTTCTGTACGGTTTGTGCATGGCGGACAAGCATGGCTGTGATAGTACCGGCAACGGCAGCGGCATGCAGGAAGCCGAAATTTTTAATTTTTACGTTCAAAAAGGGGCACTGCCGCCCGAAACGCTGCTCCGCGAACTTGACAACGGTGTGTATATTGACAAAATTAATGGGCTGCGTGTCGGCCTGAATACGGTAACCGGTGATTTTTCGGCTGCGGCGGAAGGCTTTGAAGTCAAAAACGGAAAAATCGGCCGGCCTCTGAAGCAGTTTACCTTTGCCGGCAATATTTACCGGCTGCTCAAAGACATCCGTGCCGTAGGCAACGATTTGATATTCTATTGTTCGCCGTTCGGCTCTCCGTCGATTTTGGCGGACAATATTACGGTCGTCAATTCCTGAAAAGAATATAATTTGACAAATTTTCCGAAACAGAATATTTTAACAGGCAGCAAACCTTATAAAATTGTATGAATTATGGAAAATAACAGGAAAGACCGCGTTTGGGAAGAAGATATTCCGATGCGGAAACTTACGGTAGATGACGCTGCGCTGTTTAATCTGAAAAAAATTTATTTTCGTCAGGTAGAAGAACTTTGTGCGCCTGTGCTTAAGGAAGCCGGTTATTCGGTCGGAAAAATCGGTTTTCGGAGTGTGAACGTTTTGGCAAACTGTCCGTTTGTCCGGGAGCTGCGTTTTTACGACTGCGTCGGCGGCGTATTGTCTCTGTTCGTGTTCAAAACAAGCCGCGGCGGCGAAGATTTTTTGGCCGCATATGCGCCTTATTCGTCGAAGATTTATCTTCTGAAAGATTCCGGCGACGGATTGCCGGGGAAAGCCGAGTTTGTTGATTGCGGCGCGTCAGAGGGAATTGTACGCCTGAATGTAAAATATTCCTTTCAGGAAAACGGTTCCGGCGTTTACAAATATGTTTATCTGTATTTCCGGACGGCGCGGATTGAAAAAACGTTTTTTCTGCGGCGGCCGTTTTTGCGTCTCATCGGCGATTCTTCAATTCGAAAAACCGTCAGCCGTGAGCATAAGGACGAGTTGGAAGCTTTTGCGCACGGTTTTCTGTTTTCCGAATGTTATCGGAACAGCGACCTGTTTAGTTTAACCGGAAAAAAGTAAGTATTATGTCAAAAGAAAATTCATGGCGGGAGAAAGGCGATGCCGGCGGCCCGCAGGTAAAAAAAAGAAAAATGTATCCGGTTGACGACGAGTTGCTCACGCTGCTCAGGACAATTCGCCATGAACATGTCCTGATGGTTCTCGAGCCGGTTTTGAGAGCCGAGGGGTATTGTATCGACGGAATTGAACTGACGTGGATAAAATTTGCGGAAGACAGCGGCGCGGCCGGCGATTTTTACAGTCCGCGCGCGGATAATCTGCATGCGGTTTATCTGGCGGAAATATCCGGCGAGGTCAGGGCTTATGCCGTGTATCAGCCTTTTTCGCAAAAACTTTATGTGCTTGAGCCTGAAGAGGTTATATACCGCAGCGGTTTTTCCGCCGGAGAGTATGTTCAGTTTACACTGGGATACGGTTCGTTTAAATGTCCGTTCAGCATTTATACCAGAATCAGGCGGCGTTCGCGGTGTTTCAGGTTTGAAAAGCGCTGGTTTCGCCGGGAATTTCAGCTTTATGCCAGGGAAGACAGGCTGGTTGAGCGCGATGTCGTTTATTCCGGACAGTCTTTGGAAGAAGGTTTTTATCTGGATTCCGAAAGCGAAAACCTGATTTCCTACCGGGCGATGTACTTTCGTTCGGTAGAAGACGAGTAAAAAGCTGCAAAGGCCTTAAAAGCGGATTGCTTTTAAGGCCTTTGGCGTTTATAGTGGGAGAAAAAAGGAGAAAAGAATGCAGCTAAGCGCCAGATATAACGCGGTTTTGGAACTGACGGAAGAAATATTCAAAGACAAAAGCCCCGCAGACGGGATTATCAACGCTTATCTGCGCGAGCGGAAATATATCGGTTCCGGCGACCGCCGCTTTATTGCCGAAACGGTATGGAAAATTATCCGGCACCGCCGGCGGCTGGAGTTTGAGGCACAGTCTTCCGATCCGCGGCGGATTTTGCTGGTTTATCTGAAAGACGAAGATTTGGATTTGATTTTCGGCGCCGGAGAATATGCGCCGACGGCCTTGAGCAAAGAAGAAAGAAACTGGCTGAAAAAAATTAATGAGAGCGTCTATCCGCCCGATGTTGAGGCGGAATGTCCGCGCTGGCTATTTGACAAAGTCGAAGACATGGCGCTGTTAAAGTCATTGAACGAGCCTGCCAGCGCCGATTTGCGCGTTAACCGCGGCAGCAGGGAGAGCGTTTTGCAGAAATTGCGGGGCGAGGGGCTGTATTTTGCGCCGACGCCTTATTCGCCAATCGGTATCCGGTCGAGCGAACGCGTTAATCTTAATAACTGTATCGCCTACAGGGAGGGCGAAATTGAGGTTCAGGACGAAGCTTCGCAGCTGGCGGCGATTTTGTGCGACGTCAGGCCAGAGCATAAGGTTGTGGACTATTGTGCCGGCGCCGGCGGGAAAAGTCTGGCGATTGCCTCGCTTTCGGGCGGCCGCGGCAAAATCGAAGCTCATGACGTTGACTGGCGCCGTCTGGAACAGATTAAGCCGCGTTTGGAGCGTTTGAACATTAAAAACGTCGAGCCGGTGCGTGAGGTAAAAAGCCGCGATTATGACCGGTTCATCATCGACGCGCCCTGTTCGGGAACCGGAACCTGGCGGCGGTCGCCGGACGCAAAGTTTCGCCTGACGCCGCAAAAGTTGAGCGAATTGAATAGAATCCAGTCGGAACTGCTTGATATCGCATTGAAAAGTACCAAAACCGGCGGGCGAATCGTTTATATAACCTGCTCAATTTTGCGCGATGAAAACGAAGATGTCATCAATGCCTTTACGGCGCGCAATCCGCAAGTGAAACATATTGATTTGAAGCGGTTGTGGCAAAGCCTGCTGGAAGCGCCGTATCCGGGAAAAGACGGCAAGTTTCTGCGCTTTTCGCCGTTGACGACGAATACGGACGGCTTTTTTATAACGGTGCTGGAAAAAACGGCTTAGGTTTCGGGCAGCTGTTTATTGTTGACCTGATAAACGTAGGAGATGATTTCGGCAACGGCGGCAAAGGCTTCGACCGGAATTTCCTCGTCAATGTCCACGGCTTTCAGAATCTGGACCAGATCGGCGTCCCGGCGGATTTCGATGCCTTCGTCAATGGCTATCTGCACGATTTTCTGCGCTATCGGTCCCTGGCCTTTGGCCAGAACTTTCGGCGCGGCATGTCTGGTATGGTCATAGCCGAGCGCGACGGCATAATCTGTGGACAACGCGTCTGCGCCGTTGTCTTTGTTTTGTTTTCTGCTATCATCCTGTTCAGACATGATGCCATCCTGTTTTTTTTAATGTAATTGTAACGGCTGGCGTTGGGTTTGGCAAGGGTTTTTATTTGGCACAATTCTTGCATTTTGCAGAGTTATGTTGGGGAACGTAACTCAGGGCATAAAGGGGAAACAGCATGGATTTGAACAATCTGACCATTTTTCAAATGGCAAACAAGGAGCTGAACTATCTGACCGAGCGTCAGAAGGTTCTGGCTGCGAATCTGGCCAATTCCAATACGCCCGGATATGTCGCCAAAGACCTTGAAAAACCTCAGTTTGCCGAAGTTCTCAAAAATACGGTAAGTCTGGCGCGTACCAACGAGAAGCATATGTCCGGGGTGCCCGACAATACGGCTGCCGGCGGCGTTTATACGCCCAAACCCGATTATGCCTTAACGATTGACGGGAACGGCGTGATTATTGAAGACCAACTTAACAAAGTGGCCGAAACCAAGGGCGATTATAACCGGATGCTGACGATTTACACCTCGTACCGCAATATGCTGAAAACTGCCAATACGCAGGCCGGTTCATAGGGAGGATAACGGATTATGGCGGGAAATTTGTCGGTAAGCGCGGATATTGCCGTTTCGGGAATGAAGGCACAGGCCGAGCGTTTGCGCGTTATTTCCGAAAACATGGCCAACGCGGACTCCGTCGGCATTCGTCCGGGCGAGGATCCGTACCGCCGCCAGGTCGTGACGTTTAAGAATTATGTCGACGAGGCGACCGGTGCGCAGCTGGTCAAGGTGGACAAGGTTTTGCCCGACCGTTCGCCGTTTCAGATGAAATACATGCCGGATCATCCGGCGGCCAATGCCGAGGGTTATGTGGCTATGCCAAACGTTAATCCGCTGGTGGAAATGATGGATATGAAAGAGGCGCAGCGCAGTTATGATGCCAATATGAGCATGATGCAGACGGCGCGGGACATGAACAGTAAAATTCTTGATGTTTTGAAGTAGAATAAAGGGGAAGGACATTGACAAACAGTATTAACAGTGCGCTTAACGCTTATCAGCAGGCTCTTGGCAGAATAGGGGCCAAACTTCCGGCCGCTGAGCCTCAGCCGGCGGCAAAGTCCGGTTTTCAGGACATGGTTGAGCAGGCTCTGACCACAACCGTCGACGTTTCCAGGAAAAGCGAGCAAACGGCTATCAGCGGCATTTCGGGAAAGGCTGACATTCAGGATGTGGTGCTGGCGGTGTCGAACGCCCAGATGGCTTTGGAGACAGTTGTTGCCGTGCGCGATTCTGCCATTAAGGCCTATAAGGAAATAATGTCCATGCCGATGTAACGGAACCCGTACGGCGGGAAACGAATGCGGAAACGTAAAATTTTTCAACACCTTTGCAAAAAAAGCTTGATTATTTTACGGAATCGGAATAAATGTTTGCTTGTCTTTATAGAGATGCGGCCGTGGCGAAATTGGTAGACGCGTAACGTTGAGGTCGTTATGAGCTAAGCTCATGGAAGTTCGAGTCTTCTCGGCCGCACCAAAATAAAGACAAAGTCATTATTTTGGATAGCGGAGAAGACTATGACGTCAAAGAGGTAAGGTTCGCTCGTCAAAGCTGTCGCAATGCCGGCTCACCAACCTCTCAACGATTGCTTCGAAAAAACACCAAACTGTTGGTATTTTTTCTCGCAATTCTCGGCCGCACCAAAATAAAGACAAAGTCATTATTTTGGATAGCGGAGAGGGTCTTGGACCCACGCCATTCAAAACTCAGTTTATCAATCAGGAAATTTTGTTTTTTAACAACAGGGATTTTGCCATCGGCACGTCAGAAAAGCACTCGCGTTTAAACATCGGTTTAGAGTAAGTCTTTCAATCAGGGGAGGGAAAATGAAGAAAAAAGCAAAAAAGCGTTTACCCGGCTCCAAAGTTAAAAAACAAAGGAAATTTACCCGCAAAAAACAGCGTCAGCAAATTCAGTACGGCATCGGTCAGAAGATGATTAATTCCGTCGTTATCGCTTTGGACGAAGACGACAAAATCCATGTCCGCAAGATTGTCGAAGGGTTGGACGAGTATGATCTGGCCCGTTTGATTGAAGCTTTGGATTTTAACCATCGGCGGCGTCTGGTCGAAATTTTGGGCGATCATATTGATCCGGAAGTTTTTCCGGAATTAAACGAGATTGTTCAGGAACAGGTTATCGAAACTCTGGACGAAGGGCAGATTGTCAATATCGTTAATGAGTTGGATTCCGACGACGCGGTCGAAATTCTGGAACATATGGACGATAAGGAACAGAAGTCCATTATCGAACAGTTGGATCCGGAACTGAAATATCAGGTCGAATCTTCCCTGAATTACCCTGAAGATTCAGCAGGACGCATTATGTCCCGCGACTTTGTGAGCATGCCCGACGATTGGACGGTAAAGGAGGCCAAGCAGTATCTGCTTTCGGATACCGAGCTGCCGGACGAATTTTACACGGTATTTCTGACCGATTCCTCAACATTGCGGCCAACCGGCGAAATTACGCTGGACAAGCTGCTGCGCGCCAAAGGCGATGAAAAACTCTGCAATATTATGGACTGCGAAATTGTGCCGATTGACGTTTATACGGATCAGGAAGAAGTGGCGCATATGTTTCGCGAATACGGCTGGATGTCGGCGCTGGTGGTTGACAATAAGGGGAGACTTATCGGCGTTATCAACATTGATGATGTGGTCGACATTGTCCACGAGGAGGCCAGCGAGGATATCATGCATCTCTCCGGCGCCGAAGAAGGCGATGTGTACAAATCGGTTTTCGGCATTTTTCGTTCGCGTTCCGTCTGGCTGATAACCAATTTGTTTGCTACAATACTGGCCTCGACGGTGGTTAAGGAATTTCAGGACATTATTGCCGAAATTTCGGTTTTGGCGGTACTGATGCCGATTGTGGCTTCCATGGGCGGAACAACCGGCAATCAGACGCTGGCGGTAGTGGTGCGGGCGCTGGCAACCAAGGAACTGACGTCGCGCAATACGCTGCGGATGATTGGCAAGGAATTTATGGTCGGTGTGGTCAATGGGTTTTTGTTTGCCTGTCTGATCGGTCTGATAACCTGGTTTATGTTTCCGGCCCGGCACGAGCTCAGCGCGATTATAGCCATTGCCATGCTTTGCAATTTGTCGCTGGCAAGTCTGGCTGGTATTCTTATTCCGCTGACACTGAACCGTTTTAAGGTCGATCCGGCAATTTCCTCCGGCGTTTTTCTGATTGCAATGACCGATTCCGGCGGATATTTTATCTTTTTGGGACTGGCCAGGCTGATTCTGTTCTAAAATATCTGTATATTTGCGAATATAGGCTTTTTATCTGCAAAATTTTGCTTATAATACAGACTAATGTTTTAACGAACGGGAGGAGCATTGTGTTTTTGGGCTTATGTACGGCCGCCGCGGTTCTGATTGCGGATCAGGTTTCCAAATATTATATTCTCAACGCCGTGCTGGAAGACAGGGCGATGATTATTTACACCTCCTGGTTTAATCTTGTCAAAGCCTGGAATACGGGCGTCAGTTTTTCGATGTTTAACGACAAAGGGTTTTGGGGCGTCGTGATGCTTTCGGCTCTGGCTGCCGGTATCATCGCCTTTTTGCTTTGGTGGCTGCGTCGCGAGCCCAGCCGTCTGTTGCAGGTTGCGCTCGGTTTTATCATCGGCGGCGCGGTTGGCAACCTGATCGACCGTATTCGTCTGGGTGCCGTTTTTGATTTTCTGGACTTTCACATCGGCGAAGCGCACTGGCCGGCTTTTAACGTATCTGACAGCTTTATCTGTATCGGTGCCATAATAATTATTATTCACAGCTTGTTTAACAAAGATAAGTCTGCTATTTAAACATTGTTGCAGGAAAGAGAGTGAAAATGAGGAAATCTTTGGTTTTGATGTGTGCGGTGCTGGCCGTTTCGGTTTTAGGCGCGTGCAGTACGGCGACGAAAAAGAAACTTGGTTTGGTCAGCGAAGGCCCGGATGAGTTTATGGTCATGTCCAGAGCGCCGCTGTCATTGCCGCCGGATTATGACCTGCGCCCGGTCAACGATATGAGCGCCCTTAATGAAATAGACATGACCGAGAGGCTGTCGGGCATGGATTTGTCCGAACAGAAGCTGATGTCCAAAATTGAGGCGCAGAACACCGACGATGATATTAAGGCCAAGATCGAGCGGGAATTTAGGGAGTTAAATGCAAACAGTTAGGAAATATCTGGTTTGGGCCGTTTTTTGCTGCTTTGCTCTCGGCGTCCGTTCCGCCGGTGCCAAAATTTTTGACATGGAAGAATTTCGGCTCGACAACGGCCTGCAGGTTATTGTAATTCCAAACCGCAAGGCGCCGATTGTTCGTCAGATGGTATGGTATAAGGTCGGCAGCGTCGACGAAGCGCTGGGAAAAGGCGGTACGGCCCATTTGCTTGAACATCTGATGTTCCGGGGAACGAAAAAGGTCAAGAATTCCGACTTTAACGCCATTATTGCCCGCAACGGCGGCGAAAGCAACGCCTTTACCGCCCAGGATTTTACCGCTTATTACGAAACAACGGATGTCAGCCGTTTGGAACTGGCCATGGCGCTGGAGGCCGACCGGATGGAAAATCTGGATTTCGGCAAAAAGGCTTTTGACAAGGAGCGTGATGTCGTGTTTCAGGAGCGGATGCAGGTCGTGGAGAACAATCCGTCGTCTTATTTCGGCGAGTCGCTGCGGCGGGTTTTGTGGCAGCAGCATCCCTACAGCCGGCCGATTTCCGGTTCTCCGGAAGAAATCAAAAGTATCAGCCGTGCCGACGTTATGGATTTTTATCGCCGCTATTATGCGCCGAACAATGCGATACTGGTTCTTTCCGGCGATATTGAGCCGAAAACGGCCAAGCTGCTGGCGGAAAAGTATTTTGGCAAAGTCAAACCGCGGCCGGTCGGCGCCAAGGCCGATTTTCCGAAATTGGACAGGCATTTTGCCGGACGTCTGGAAATGAAACTGCCGCAGATTAAGACTGTGCGGCTGACAAAGTCCTATATTGCGCCGTCGTTTAATACGAGCCGCGAGGCGGTGTATCCGCTGCTGGTTCTGTCGGCTTATCTGGGCGAAGGAGAAACCTCTAAACTTTATAAAAAACTGGTTTTGGAAGAAAAAAACGCTTTGGGCGTTTCGGTTGCGTATGATTTTGCATCGCGGAGTTACGGCGGTTTCAGCATTTCGGCCATGCCGAAGGAGGACGTTGACGCAAAGGCTTTTGAAACGGCGCTGGATAAAGCCGTAAAAGAGGCTTTGGCCGAAATAAGCGTTGAAGAGATAGAAAAGACCAAAGGCAAAATGCTTGCGGGGCAGGTTTATCTGCGCGACAATCCGAATGATGCGGCCTATATTGCCGGATCGATGGCGGCAGTCGGCATGTCGGTCGAAGACATTGAAAATCATGCCGACAATATCCGCAAGGTTTCGGCCGCCGATGTTCGCAAAGCGGCGAAAAATCTGTTTGGCCGCGCAATTAACGTAACCGGCGTTATCAAGCCGGAGAAGGAGGGGCGGTAAATGGCGCGCAGATATTATCATAAAACCCGTTCCTATGCCTGGCTGTGGTGGCTGCTGCTGACGGCTCTGCTTGTCTATGGCGGCTGGAGGCTGTATAATCGATGGTTTGTATTTAATCCGCAGGCAATCTTGGAAGACGCGATTCTGAAAGAAAAAAACTTTGATACGGAAGTGAAGGAAATCACTTCGCCAAAAGCCAAAATAAAGGCTTATTTGTTTCAGGACAGGACCAATCCGATTATCAGCATTAATTTTCTGTTTAAAAACGCGGGGCTTTCGACCGACGAAACGCAGCAAAGCGGCATCAGCACAATGGCGGCTGCACTGCTGACTGAGGGCGCCGGCAATCTGGACAGTCAACAGTTTAAGGAAATTTTGGAACAGAAAGCCGTCGGCATGGGTTTCAGCGCGGATATGGACGATTTTTCGGGACATCTGCTGACAACGCGTGAAAATATGAATACGGCCTTCAAAATGCTGAATATGGCAATGACGCAGCCGCGTTTCGACGAAGAGGACATCAGACGCACAAAAGCGCAGATGCTGGCGGCTCTCAAACGGCAGACCGAGCACCCGTCCGGGGTTTTGGCCCTGGAGGCGGCAAAGGAAATATTCGGCAAGCACCCTTATGCCCGCAATCCTGTCGGCGATGCCGCAGCAATTGCGAAAATCGGCCGGCCGCAGCTGTTGGAATTTGTTAAAAATCATTTGAGCAAGAGCAATCTGATGGTCGGCATTGCCGGTGACGTCAGCGAAGAAGAAGCGGGAAAAATCGTCGACGCGCTGTTCGGCGGCCTGCCCGAAAGCGGGCGGATCGTCTTTGTACGCGAGGCCGAAATTGATTTTGACAGGCGCGTCAGGAATATCAGTCTCCCGTCGGCACAAGTAGTTTCTTCTTTTGCGGCGAAAGGAATCGGACGGACTCATCCCGATTTTTATCCGCTGTTTATTGCCAATCATATTCTCGGCGGTTCAGGACTGAGTTCCAGGCTTTCGATGGCTGCCCGCGAAAAGGAAGGACTGACTTACGGGATTGACACCTATCTGAGCCTGCTGGACAAAGCGCCGATGCTGCGTGGCGGCTTTTCTGCAACCCCGGACAATTTCGCGCGCGTGGTCGAAATCGTCAGGCGGCAGTGGGCGGAAATGGGACGCAAGGGCGTAAGCGAAGAGGAGCTTGCGGAAGCCAAGGATTATCTGATTGCTTCGTATAATCTGCGTTTTGCGTCAATTGACACGATTTCGGCCATATTGGTTTATATGCAGAAAGACAATTTGGGGCTTGATTTTTTGCAAAAGCGCAATGATTATGTGCGGCAGGTCAAGTTGAAGGACGTTAACCGCGTTGCCCGGGAATATTTCAATCCCGAGAAGATGATATTTGTCAATGTCGGCAGTTTTGAGAAACAGGGAGTTCAATGATGTTTGAGAAAACCGTAAATAAAACAAAAGCCTGGAAAAAGCTGGAAAGTCACTATAAGCATTTTCGCAAGGTGGAAATGAAAGATTTGTTTGCCTGTGATGCGGATCGGGCAAAGAAATTCAGCGTTAATCTGGAAGCAATGTATGTGGATTATTCCAAAAACCGCATTAACGACCGGACAATGAAACTGTTGCTGAATCTGGCCAGAGAGTGCGATTTGGAAAATAAAATCAAGGCGATGTTCAAAGGCGATAAAATCAACGTAACTGAACGCCGCCCCGTTTTGCATATTGCACTGCGAAACCGTGCCAATACGCCGATTTACGTTGACGGCAAAAACGTCATGCCGCAGATTAACGAAGTTTTGGCGAAGATGAAGAAATTTTCCGACGCGGTGCGTTTCGGCGAGTTTAAGGGGCAGACCGGCAAAAAGCTGACCAATATCGTCAATATAGGCATCGGCGGTTCTGACTTGGGGCCGGTTATGGCCTGCGAGGCTCTGCGCAAATACTGGGCCAAGGACATCAACTGCTATTTCATTTCCAATATTGACGGAACGGCCTGTGCCGAGGTTCTGAACAAGGTTGATCCCGAGACGACGCTGTTTATCGTTGCGTCCAAGACCTTTACGACCATTGAAACGCTTACCAATGCCAGAACCTGCCGCAAATGGCTGGTTGACGCCTTGGGCGAACATGCGGTTGCCAAGCATTTTGTGGCGCTGTCTACGAATACAAAAGAGGTGGAGAAGTTCGGCATTAATCCCGAAAACATGTTTGAATTCTGGGATTTTGTCGGCGGACGCTATTCCATGTGGTCGGCCATCGGCCTGATTATTGCCATCGCGGTCGGATTTGAGAATTTTGAACGGATGCTTGAAGGCGCCTATGCGATGGATCAGCATTTTTACAATACCGATTTTGAACATAACATTCCGGTTATTCTCGGCATGCTCGGCATCTGGTACAACAATTTCTTCGGGCTGCACCGTTATGCGGTTATTCCCTATGACCAGTATTTGCAGTATGTGCCGATGTATTTGCAGCAGCTGGATATGGAAAGCAACGGCAAGTTTGTGGCCATGAACGGCGAATATGTGAAATATGCGACCGGGCCGGTGTTGTTCGGCGGCGCGGGAACAAACGTTCAGCATTCTTTCTTCCAGCTGATTCATCAGGGAACCGAAATTGTGCCGATGGATTTTGTCATTCCGGCAATTTCGCATAACGAAATCGGCGAACACCATGAGATTTTGGTGGCGAACGTGCTGGCGCAGGGCGAGGCTCTGATGCGCGGCAAGACCGTCAAAGAAGCTGCTGCCGAGCTGAAAAAGGCCGGAAAAAGCCGGGAAGAAATCAATTATCTGAAGAAATTTAAGAGTTTCGAGGGAAACAGGCCGTCAAATACCATTGTGTTTAAGAAAATGGATCCGTATACGCTGGGCATGCTGATTGCGATGTATGAGCACAAGGTTTTTGTTCAGGGCGTGGTTTGGAACGTCGACTCGTTTGACCAGTACGGCGTCGAGCTTGGCAAACAGATGGCGCTGAGCATCCTTCCCGAGTTGCAGGGAACTGCTTCCGGCATTAATCATGACGGTTCGACCAATTCGCTGATCGGGCTGATTAAACGGCTGCGCAAGTAACGGCCGGCAGAAATGTGACGAAAGGGACCGGATGACGATCAGAATTTTACCGAATAATCTGGTTAATCAGATTGCCGCCGGCGAGGTCATTGAACGGCCGGCGTCGGTGGTAAAGGAACTGGTGGAAAACTCGATTGACGCGGGAGCAACGTCGATTGAGGTAACGTTGGTTGACGGCGGCAAAAGCCTGATTGTGGTTTCCGACAACGGCAGGGGTATAGACAAAGACGAACTTCCGGTGGCCGTCGAACGGCATGCGACGTCAAAACTTCCTGATGATAATTTGTTTAATATCAATTTCTTAGGCTTTCGAGGCGAAGCTTTACCTTCAATTTCTTCCGTATCCCGCATGACGATTGTTTCGCGTCGGGAAGGAGCGGAGAATGCCTGGAAAATTGAAGTCAACGGCGGCGAAAAAAGCGAGGTTATGCCTGCGGCGCATCCGCAAGGTACCCGGATTGAGGTGCGCGATTTGTTCTATTCGGCGCCGGCACGGCTTAAATTCTTAAAGACAACACCGTCGGAAACGGCGCAATGCGTTGACATTCTGAACAGAATTGCATTAGCCAATCCGACAATATCGTTTTATCTGAGTGACGAAAACAAGAAAAAAGTAACTTTGAACGCCTGTCAGGGAGAGCTTTTCGATGCGCGGCTGAAACGGCTGGCCGATGTGATGGGGCGGGAATTCAGCGAAAATTCGCTGCTGATTAATGCTCATCGCGAAAATCTGACGATTACCGGTTATGTGTCGCTGCCGACCTTAAACAAATCAAACTCGCTGTATCAGTATTTGTTTGTCAATAACCGTCCGGTGCGCGACAAACTGCTGCTGGGCGCGATAAAAGGGGCCTATCAGGACGTTTTGGCACACAACCGTTATCCGATGGCGGCGCTTTATTTTGACATTGATCCGGCGTATGTGGACGTAAACGTGCATCCGGCCAAAGCAGAAGTGCGGTTTTATGACAACGCGCTGGTTCGCGGGCTGTTGGTCAGTGCCGTTCGTCAGGCGCTGACGCTTGGCGACCATCGTTCGGCGAATAATCTGGATTTGGCCGGATTTGTGCATGACAACATTCCCGGTTTTGGTGAAAATGAAGTTGCGGTTTTGCAGGAACATAAGCCCGGCGGCGGCAATGTTCCCGCATTTCGGCCGTTTATGTCCCAGCCGCGCCGTCAGGCTGAACTGCCGGAACTGGAGCGAAAAGTTTTTTCGGTTAAGGTAGACGAGCCGTATTCTGCGGTTTCCGCTGCGGATGACAGCGGCGAAGTAGGTCCGCTGGGACTGGCAAAAGCTCAGTTTCATGACACCTATATCATTTCTCAGACCGAGGACAGCATTGTCATTATTGACCAGCATGCGTCGCACGAGCGGATTGTCATGGAAAACCTGAAGGCTTCGCTGCTGGCGGAAAATAAAGTTGCGACGCAGATATTGCTGATTCCGGAAATTGTCGATTTGAGTCCCAGCGAGAAAATACGGCTTGTCGAAGCCGCGGAAGAACTGCAAAAGCTAGGCCTGTCCGTTGAGGAGTTCGGTTCGACGGCGGTTATTGTCCGTGAAATTCCGGCATTGCTCGGCGATTGTGACATAAAGGCGCTGATTCGCGATTTGGCCGGCGAAATGGCCGAGTGGGGAAAGGGTTTCTCTTTGACCGACAAACTGCATACGATTTGCGCGACAATTGCCTGTCACGGTTCGGTGCGCGCCGGCCGCAGGCTGAACATTGACGAGATGAACCGGCTGCTGCGCGACATGGAGAGAACCGAACATTCCGGACAATGCAACCACGGCCGTCCGACATATGTCGAGCTGAAACTGAAAGATATAGAGAAGCTTTTTGAGCGTCGCTGAGGAAAAGCGGCTCCAGCGGGAAAACAGCGCAAGATTCGGAGCAGCCGAAGGATTGGCAAAGAAGACGAACGCGGCGTCGGCCGACAGAAAAGATTTTACGAATTTTCTTGCTTAATTAATTTATTCGTGTACGATGACAGACATAGCGAAACTCTGTGGTTCAAGAGTTATATCTTTGATAGACGATTTTGATATCCTTACTTTAAAGAAAATAATCCCACATTGCATAGTTATTGAAAAAGAAGCGCAAAGCTTCGTTGTGTCAACCTGTTTTTAAAGTAAAGGAAAAGAATATGTCTTCTACAGGTACGGTTAAATGGTTCAACACCACCAAAGGTTATGGTTTTATTCAGCCGGATAACGGGGGCGCCGATGTGTTTGTACACATTTCTGCCGTCGAAAAGGCCGGTTTAAGAACCTTAAACGAAAATGAAAAGGTTTCTTATGATCTGGTTACCGAAAAAGGAAAAACTTCTGCCGGCAATTTGGCAAAGGCGTAACCGCCGGTTTGGCAAAAATCCCCTGTTTTTGGTAAAACAGGGGATTTTTTGTTGCGATTTCCGTCTGTTCGGATAGAGTTGAAGGCGGAGTGGAAAATGTTTGAACAGCGAATTGGAAAAAAGGAGTTTTTGCGCGATCCGTTTGAAGCTGCGACCGAAGTCTTGCTCGGTTCATATTTGTGCAGCACTATCGGAGGAAAGCTGACGGCAGGGCGGATTACCGAACTGGAAGTTTATATCGGCGCCGAAGACAAGGCCTGTCATGCGTATCTGAACCGTAAGACGCCGCGGAACGCGGCAATGTTTGAGACGGGCGGCTGCGCTTATGTTTTTTTTGTTTACGGAATGTATAATCAGTTTAATGTCGTCCTTAACGAAGCAGGTACGGCCAATGCCGCGCTTATCCGCGGTTTAGAGCCGATTGCCGGTATTGAAACGATGCAGGAAAGGCGCGGAACAGACCGGCTGGACAATCTGACGACGGGGCCGGGCAAACTGTGTCAGGCTTTGGGGATTGGTCGTGAGCAAAACGGCGTTGATTTGGGCGGCGACTTGTTGTGGCTGTCGCCGCGGGACCGGGATTTTGCCTGGGCGGCAACTCCCAGAATCGGTATTGATTATGCCGAAGAATATGTTGAAAAGCCTTGGCGATTTGTCATAAAAGGCAGTCCGTTCGTAAGCAAAATGCCGAAAAAGGGGAAAAAAGAATAATGCCTGCCGTTATTGCCGCTTTTTTATGTCCGTTGTTTCATGCCCTATCAAACATTATTGACGCGCATTTGTCGAACAATGTGTTTCGAAAGCTGCCGACGTTGATTTTTTACAACTGTCTGACCAATTTTTTCGCAGCGCCGATGGTTTTGGTTTTCGGACTGCCGCAATGGTATGGATGGGAGATTATGCCGCTGCTGGCTCTTGTCGGCATGATAGACGTTTTTTACCAGATACCCTATTATGAGGCACTGCGCCGCGGCGATACTTCGGTCGTTGTGGCCTGGTTTTCGCTTGGCTATGTTCTGGTGCCGGTGCTGGCTTACCTTATGGTTGATGAAAAACTGAGCTTTGTCCAATATGCCGGTTTCGGAATCATCATTGCTGCCAGTGTGGTCCTGAATATTGAGAATCCGCGGAAAATAAAAATCAACAAAGCCTTTTATCTGATGCTGCTGTCGTCGCTTTTGCTTTCGCTGCAGGCGGTTTTGTACAAGTACGCGCTGGAAAAGATAGACTGGATAAGCGCGGTCTTCTATTCGGCACTGTTTTCGACGTTGACGGTTTTCGGTTTTTTGATGCCTCGTATCGTCCGGCTGAACATTAAGGCGAATTTTCCGCGTTATAAGACGAAATTTTATGTTTTCGGTCTGAATGAGTTTGTGAATCAGGTCGGGACGGTTGCATCCATATTTGCCATGTCGTTGCTGCCGGTGGTCGCTGTCGAAAGCATCAATTCCACGCAGCCGCTGTTTGTTTTGGGAATCGGCGCCGCTTTGTATGCCCTGTTCGGCAACAGGTTCAAAGAGGACGTTTCGACAGTTCATCTGCTGCGCAAGAGCATTTGTTTTGTTTTTATTACGGCAGGTGTGTTTATGGTCTTGAAATAAGTGCGGCAGTTCATATTTTTTTTACTGGCAAGGAGAAAAATATGAGCAGGGCAAATTCACAAAATCCTAATCTGGACGTTCAGGTCGAGGCTTTTATCCGTTCTTTGACGGCAAAAGGCGGCCGGCCGTTGCATGAAATCGGCTATGACGCTGCGCGCAAGGTTCTGAGAGATGTTCAGGACATTTGCGTCGAGAAGGGCATCGTTGACATCAAAGACATTGACATTCCGCTGGAGAACGGCGGTGCAGCCAGAATACGCCTGATTTGTCCGGAAGATGCAGGCATTCGGTTGCCGGTTATTTTTTATATTCACGGCGGCGGCTGGGTAATGGGTGATGAAAATACGCATGACCGACTTATTCGCGAACTGGCCGTCGGTGCCAACGCGGCGGTGGTCTTTCCGGTTTATGAACCGGCGCCTGAGGCACGGTATCCCGAACAGCTTAATATGATGTTTACGGCTCTGGAACATATTGCGCGGCATAGCCGGGAATATAATTTCAGTTCCCGGGTGGCACTGGCCGGCGACAGCGTCGGCGGCAACATGGCGACGGTTTTGGCGATGATGGCCAAGAAAAAGGGTTTTCCCGAAATTGCCTGTCAGTTGCTTTATTATCCGGTAACCGATGCTGCCATGGATACGGATTCTTATCTTGATTTTGCCGAAGGTCCATGGCTGACGGCGAAGGCGATGGCATGGTTTTGGGACGCTTATCTGCCGGATATGGCGCGCCGCAACGAGGTTTATGCCTCGCCGTTGAACGCGACGGCTGAAGATTTGAGAGGATTGCCGCCGGCGCTGGTAATTACGGCGGAAAATGACGTGTTGCGCGAAGAGGGGGAGGCCTATGCCCGTAAATTGTCCGCAGCCGGCGTAAAAACGGCATCGCTGCGGGTTAACGGTACAATTCACGACTTTTTGATGCTGAACGGCATTGCCGCCAGCGAGCCGACCCGGGCGGCAGTCCTGCTTTCGGTTTGTTATCTGCGGCAGATGTTGAAGGAGAAATACTGAGGCTGAGTAAAAAAATGCTTGACGACAGTGGCGAAATTGATTAAAAGCATACACAAAACGCATTGTGTTACGGAGAGGTGGCAGAGTGGTTTAATGCAGCGGTCTTGAAAACCGTCGAGGGTGCGAGCCCTCCCAGAGTTCGAATCTCTGCCTCTCCGCCAATTGTAAAGAAGCCCGGTTATTCCGGGTTTTTTTGTAGGCGGAGCCGCTCAAACGTCGCGGGCTTGTTTTCGCGGGGCAGAGCTTTCAATTCGTCCAGGGCTTGTTCGCCGCCTGTCGGCGGCTTACCGCCGGGACATCATTGGTTTTGCAGACAAAAATGACATTAAAGGTCATTTTTGCTTAGCAACTCTCTCCGCCAATTGTAAAGAAGCCCGGTTATTCCGGGTTTTTTTGTAGGCGGAGCCGCTCAAACGTCGCGGGCTTGTTTTCGCGGGGCAGAGCTTTCAATTCGTCCAGGGCTTGTTCGCCGCCTGTCGGCGGCTTACCGCCGGGACATCATTGGTTTTGCAGACAAAAATGACATTAAAGGTCATTTTTGCTTAGCAACTCTCTCCGCCAATACCGGATTTACTCAGGTAAAGTAAAATCTTTTGACTCAGTAAAAGTTTTTTTCATATAAAAGGCGGTGCAGAAATGCGCTGCCTCTTCTTTGTTTAAAAGTTCAGGTTTTTATGTAAAAATAATTTGTTTCGTTTTACTTTTGTTAAATATGTGGCAAAATCTTGTATTGTTTAATGTTAAACGGAAAATATCAATTGGACAGGATTGCGGAATTTTTTGAATTTATATATGACCGACAGGAAATCTGGCATCGGCGGAACGTTTTGAATCTGCCTGCGCCGTGGAGTACGGACGAGATACTCCGAAATTATCGTTTCTGTAACGTTTATCGTGAGTTGGACGGCGGTACGCTGGCACTGACGAAATATCTGACGGATGAGAGCATAAGCGTCGGAAAAAAGCTGTTTAACATTGTCGCATACCGCTTTTTTAACCGTCGCGATACGATTGAAAACCTGTTCGGCGGTTTGCTGGATCCTGAGAATTTTGACTTTGAGGCTTTTGAAGCGCGTTTTGATGCCAAAAGAAATCAGGAGAGCTTGTTTTCAAACGCCTATCTGATTTCATCGCATTCATATAATGCGGCTTATCGGCCGAAAGACAAGCATGTGCAGGTTTTGCTCATGTTGGCGGATATGGCCGGGAAAATAAAAGACTTTTGCCGGGAATTGGCGGAAACGCCGGCCGCAGGAGGGTTGTCAGTTGTGGAAAAGCATGTTGCGCTGGCCGGTCCTTTTCTTGCCGGACAGATTTTGCTTGATGCGACTTATGCAGGGAATATTGTCGATTATACGGCGAATGATTTTCTGATTGTGGGGCCGGGCGCTCACTGGGGATTGAACATTATTTTCGGCAAAAGGCTAAGCAAAAGGGAAGCGGAGGAAAAGTGCCGATATCTTTATTCAATACAGGCCAGGGAAACGGAGCGGCTGAAGCTGCGCACGGGCAAAGACTGGCATGTGGTGCGCTGGCGTAATCCCGCTTATTGCGGCGGCGACTATCTGGCTTTGCATGATATTCAAAACAGTTTGTGCGAGTTTCGCAAATACAAGCGTCTGAAAGACGGAGAAAAGGCGAAAAAGCGTTATTATGCTGCTGCGGGTTAAAAAAAAGAGCGCTCCATTCGGAGGGCTCTTTTTTTAAGATTTAGGTTTTTACTTCAGCTTGGTCAGCAGTTCGGTCAGCGACGCGGCGTCCGCGGAGGACGTGTCGGCAACCAGTATCGAAGAAGCGCCGTAGGCTCCTGCAAAAGAGGGATCGACACGGGGATTGTCTCCGATATGCAAAACTTCTTCGGCCGGGTTTTTAATCGTTAACCCTTCGACAGCGCGTTCAAACATTTCCGGCTGCGGTTTGTTGTCAAGGCTGTCCATGCGACTGCCGATGACGATGTCTACCAGACCTTTAAGTTTGAATGTTTTAACTTCCAGTTCCAAAATGGACTGGGTTTTGTTGCCGCAGATGACAATGCGCGGGAAGGCCGGGTGGTTTGCAAACCAGTTGAGCAGGTCAAGTGCTCCGTCCTTGAGGCGCAGAAGTTCCGGTTTGGTTTTGCGGATGTCTTCCAGGCCGCGGTAGAAAAAGTCTTTGGCGACGGAACCGATGGCCTTGCTTCCCCAGATGCCGGCGTCATTGAAAATTTCAACAGGAGGTCTGCCGTTTTGTCTCATCGTGTCTTCCGGCGACCATTCGGGATGAATTTGCAACGCCTGCATGGTTTTCAGATAGGCCTGATGAATCATGGCAGCCGAAGAAACCAGTGTTCCGTCCCAGTTGATGACAACGCATTGCAGCATCATCTTTTTTACGTCTTCTAAGTTTTTCATAAAAAAAATTTTTTAAATTAAACAATAGAATTATCTGCTGAAGCGATATTGGAGTATAATAAGAAGCGTCAACAGAATAATTCAGAAAATTGACAAAAATTTTAGCATAACGGACAAAGTAAGTCAACACAAAACGGTTCGACCGAAAATAAAAAAGGTTCCGGGAACGGAACCTTTGAAAAGCGGAATTCTCAGAACTTGCGGGCAGGGACGCCTTCGGCCCAGTTCTTTTCTATCTGCTCCAGCGAGCGTCCTTTGGTTTCGGGCAGATACCGGTAGGTAAAAAACAGGCAGAAGATGCCGATAATGCCGTACATCCAGAAAGTTCGCGCTTCGCCGACGGAATTTATCAGCGGCAGAAATGTAAGAACGACAACGAAGTTGAACGCCATGTTGGCAACGGTGCAGATGCTCATGGCAAGGCCGCGGATTTTCAGCGGCAGAATCTCGGAAACGACAATCCAGCCGATGGGGCCGAGAGAAAAGGCGAAAGAGGCGATATATACAACCACGCTGCCAACAGCCATCCATTTGAGATTGTCGCCAAGCGCGTCGGCAAACCAGAAAGAAGCCCCCAGCGCGAACAGGCTGACGGTAACGCCGCTCAGGCCGGCGTAGAGCAGGGGCTTCCGGCCGATACGGTCGGCAAAGGCGATAGCGACAAAAGTCATGAAGAAGTTGACGAAACCGATGCCGATGGTGGCATAGATCGCACCGATGGCCGACGAGAAGCCCGCGACTTTGAAAATGGTTGTCGTGTAGTAGATAATCGTGTTGATGCCGGTGCATATCTGCATGAACATCATGCCGACGCCGACGAAGACGGGCATCAGCATCCAACGCTGAAAACCGGAATGTCCGTCGTTTTTTTGCGCACGTTTGATGGTTTGGCGGATTTCCTTAATCTGTTGTTCGGGGTTACAGTCCGGGTCAATGTCCAGAAAGATTCTGCGGGCTTCGTCTTCGCGCTTTTTGCTGATGAGCCATCGGGGCGTGTCGCCCAAGAAGCTGATGCCAATCAGCATGACCAAAGCCGGGAACAGGCCGGAGAGCAGCATCCAGCGCCAGTTGTATTCGCTCAGCGCAAAGACGCGGTTGATGAGGTATGAGAATAAGATGCCGGCGGTAATGGCCAGCTGATAGAGCGAAACCAGCATGCCGCGGACTTTCTGCGGCGAAATTTCGGAGAGATACAGCGGAATGACGAAGTTGACCATGCCGACGGCCAGCCCGAGAATGACGCGGCCGGCAATCAGCCAGCCTATGCTCGGCGCCGCGGCGCAGATGACTGAACCGACGGCGAAGATGAGCGCCGTGGCAATGATGACTTTTTTGCGTCCGTAGATGTCGGACAGAAAACCGTTGCCGGCAGCGCCGATAACGGCGCCGACAATGGCCGAACTGACTACCCAGCCTTTGGTAAAGTCGGACATGTTCCATGTGTCGTTGATGAAAAGCAGCGCGCCGGAGATGACGCCCATGTCAAAGCCGGCGAGCAGGCCGCCCAGCGAGGCGACGGCGGCAATGACGTAAAGCCAGAAATGGCGGCGGAATCGGGAACGGAAAACGGCGGAAGTGTTCATGGCGGCCTCCTATGTCAGATTTCCAAAACAATATATTCATTATAACCGTCTTATTCAAATTATCTACAGAAAATTGCGCGGCATTAACTGTTTTTAAAAGGCTGAACGGTAAAATGAATGGCAAAGTCAGTTATTGGGCGGGATAAAAATATGAGAGCAAAACTGGGCATGTTACTGTTGGCGTCGGCACTTTGTCTGCCGCAGCCGTTGTCTGCGGCGGAAAGAAGGGAAACGCCGGAAGTCTATACTCGGTGGCTGGAAGAACTTAAAGACGAGATGATTGACCGCGGCATATCGAAAAAGACGATCAAGAAGGTTTACGGCGAAAATGACTATTACCACCCGGATCCGGAAGTGGTAAAGATAGACCGCCGGCAGATTGAGTTTGTGCTGACGTCGACCGAATATCTCAACCGGGTGGTTAATGCCAAAAAAACGGCGGCGGCGCAGGCGAAGTACCGTGAGCTTTATCCGCTGTTTAAGGATATGGAAAAAAAGTACGGCGTGCAGATTAATTATCTGATTGCCTTCTGGGGAATGGAAACCAATTTCGGACAGCATTTCGGCAATTATCAGGTAATTGACGCGCTGACGACGCTGAGTTATGACAAACGGCGGCCGAAGTTTTTTAAGGAAGAACTGTATCAGGCGCTGAAAATTGTCGATGTCTGGAAAATAGACCATACCAAAATGGAGGGTTCCTGGGCCGGCGCTATGGGGCATTTTCAGTTTATGCCGTCGACTTTCAACGCCTATGCGGTTGACTACAACGGCGACGGCCGAATAGACATCTGGCATTCGTTTGAGGATGCGATTGCCTCGGCGGCCAACTATCTGTCTTCCATCGGCTGGAAAGTAGGGGAGGACTGGGGGCTGGAAGTCAGCCTGCCGTGGAATTTCGATTATGCGCTGAGCGGACGCGATACGCGTCTGGAGGTTGAAAAATGGCGCAAAATGGGCGTAAAAACCGCGGACAACAAAAAAATAAGCCTGCCGGCGAAGGAGAAAGTTTCGATAATTGTTCCCGAGGGGCGTAAGGGTAAGGCTTATCTGGTGCGGGAGAACTTCCGCAAAATAATGAACTGGAACCGTTCGGAGAATTATGCGCTGGCTGTCGGAATGCTGGCCGATTATGTCAGAACCGGAAAAAAGTGGAAGCCGGTTGAACAGAATCCGGCCGTGCGGGTTAAAACGGACGATGTCTTGAAAATCCAGTCCTTTGTCAACAAGCTGGGGTGGTTTAAGCTTGACGAAGACGGACAGCTCGGTTCAAAAACCCGCAGCGCCATAAAAAAAGTGCAGGCGGAGGCCAAAATGCCGCAGGACGGCTATCCGGACTATCAGCTGCTGCAGAAAATTAACCGCTATAACCCGAATATCGGTTTTGCGGTGCCGGTTCCGGAAAGAAAATTACACAAGTGAAATATCGTGCTTTACGGAATGAAAAAAAAAAGGTAAATTAAGCAAAGCGATTTTTGAATTTAGGGAAATTTATGAGACTTAAGAATACTATACCGGTTTTGGGAATGCTGGCACTGCTCGCGGGCTGCGCCACTACCGTCGAACCCGACGGCTATTCTCAGGCAACGGCCATCAGCGGTACCGGCGGCGTTTATAAGGTGGGAAAACCTTATAAGATTATGGGTAAGACCTATTATCCGAAGGAGGACTACAGCTATTCGGAAGTCGGCGTCGCTTCGTGGTACGGTTCCGATTTTCACAATAAGAAAACCGCCAACGGCGAAAAGTATGACATGCATACGCTGACGGCCGCTCATCGGACGCTGCCGTTGCCGTCGATTGTCAAGGTGACCAATCTGGAAAACGGGCGCTCGCTGGTGCTGCGCGTGAATGACCGCGGTCCTTATGCAAAGAACCGGATTATTGACATTTCCAAGAGGGGAGCCCAGCTGCTCGGCTTTCAGACCAAGGGGACGGCCAAAGTCCGGGTCGAGCTGATGGAAAAGGAAAGCAAGGAGCTGAAAGCGGCGCTGACCGGACAGAAAATTGAGCCGGTCATGGCTTCGGCGAAAAAAACGACCCCGATTAAAAAAATGGAGTATGCGGCAGTTGAGCCGCTGCGGCTGGATAATCCGTACAATGCGGCCGGCGGCGTAACCGCCGAAAAAAGCTATTTTGTTCAGGCGGGTTCTTTTGCCAAACATGACGCGGCAAAAGACCTGAGTTCCAAGCTGAGCCGGTTCGGAAAGTCGAAGGTGGCGCAGGCCGACGTTGACGGCAGCCGCTATTACCGCGTGCGCATCGGCCCGTTCAGTTTTCCCGAGGAGGCGGAAGTAACGCTGGCCAAGGTTAAGAATTACGGAATTTATAATGCAAAAATTGTTCAAGATTAGTTTGTAGAGGAAAAAATGATGTTTGGCAGAAAAAAATTGTATTCATCAGTTCTGACGGCCGGGCTGGTTCTGGCCGGAATCGGCAGCGCCGGCGCGATTGAAACGCAGGCGCGCAATGCGATTTTGATGGATTATGACACCGGACAGTATCTGTATGTGAAAGACCATGAAAAGATGGTGCCGCCGGCATCGATGAGCAAGTTGATGACCGTGAATATGATTTTTGAAAAACTGAAAGACGGTTCGCTGTCGCTGGACGATACGTTTACGGTCAGCGAAAGGGCCTGGAAGCTCGGCGGTGCAGCCAGCGGCGGTTCAACGATGTTTTTGAAAATAGGCGAAAAGGTTCGGGTCGAGGACATTCTGAAAGGCATTTTGATTCAATCCGGCAATGACGCTTGTATTGTTGCCGCTGAAAATCTGGCCGGTTCGGAAGACGATTTTGCCGAGATGATGAACAAGAGAGCCAGAGAACTCGGTCTGAACAACAGTTCTTTTGCCAATTCGACCGGGTTGCCTCATCCGGATCAGAAAATGTCGGTGGAAGACCTGGCCAAGCTGGCTCGCCACATAATTAAGGAATTTCCGGAATTTTATCACATCTTTTCGGAAAAGTACTATACCCACAACAATATTACGCAGGGCAACCGCAACCCGCTGCTGTATTCGATGCCCAATGCCGACGGCCTGAAAACCGGACATACGGAAGAAGCCGGTTTCTGTCTGACCGCTTCGGCCAAAAAAGGCGAAAGGCGGCTGATTGAGGTTATGACCGGAATGAACTCCAACAAAGAACGCTCGGAAGAGGCCGAGCGTCTGATGGAATGGGGTTTTCGCGAGTTTAACAACTATAATCTGCTGAACAAGGGACAGACGATTGCTGAGATTCCGGTTGTTTTCGGTAGCGAAAAGCAAGTCAGGCTGGTGGTTCCGGAAACGGTCAAACGGACTTTGAAAAAAAGTCAGGCGCCGAAGATAAAGATGACGGCGGTTTATGACAAGCCGGTCAAGGCTTCGGTTGCAGCCGGCGACAAACTCGGCGAAGTCAGAATTGAGCTGGACGGTCAGGAAATGGAAAATCTTCCTCTAGTTGCAGACAGAAACGTCGAAAAACTTGGTTTCTTCGGTCGTATCGGGCAGAATCTGAAATATCTGCTGTTCGGGGCCGAGTAAATGCAGCAAAAAGGCCGGTTTATTACGTTTGAAGGCGGAGAGGGTACGGGAAAATCTACCCAGCTCCGCCTTTTGGCCGAATATCTGGAGCGTGCCGGTGTCACGAACGTGATGAGCAAGGAACCGGGCGGCACCGAAATCGGACAGGAACTGCGACGGATTCTGGTTACCGGCGACAAAGACAAGTTTGACGCCGTGACCGAGTGTCTGCTTTATTATGCGGACAGGCGGATTCATCTGACGTCAAAGGTTTGGCCGGCCCTCGAAAAGGGCAGCTGGGTTTTGAGCGACAGGTTTGCGGATTCGACCGTGGCCTATCAGTATTACGGTTATGACAAAAAAGTGCCGTATGAAACCCTGGAATCCCTTTATAAAATTGCCGTCGGCGGATTTAAGCCCGATTTGACGCTTATTTTTGACCTGGATCCGAAAATCGGTCTGGCGCGGTCGTTCAAGAAGGCTGAGGGCATGGCTGTTAAGGAAACCAGGCACGAGAGCCGGGGGCTGGCGTTTCATGAGCGAATGCGCCGCGGTTTTCTGGAAATAGCCGCAAAAGAGCCGGAGCGTTGTATTGTTGTTGACGCCGACAAGAGTATTGAGGCGTTGCATCGGGAAGTAGTTAAAATCGTTACGGAAAGGTTTGGTTTGGGCTGATGGAAGCGGAAGAACGGCAAAACAGCGCGATTGAGCCGCGGACAAACACCTATCTGCTCGGCCATGCCGAGGAAGAGCAGATTTTCTTGAATGCGTGGAAAAACAGAACATTGCATAATTCCTGGCTGCTTTGCGGCATAGAGGGTATCGGCAAGGCGACGCTGGCGTTCAGGTTTGCGCGTTTTCTGCTGGCGGCAGACGAGCGGCAGCGCGACAAATACGGTTCGCTTGACGTAAGCGTCGATTCTCAGACTTATAAGCTGGTGGCAAATGCGTCGCATCCGGATTTGAAGGTAATTGAGCGCGATTTTACCGAAACCGACAAAAAAAAGGTGCTGAAGGCGATTAAGGAAGGGGAAAGGCTCTCTGACGAAGAGCTGAAAAGTCTGAAGAAATCGGCAATTATCAAGGTTGATGACGTGCGCACGATTAACGAGTTTCTGGCCAAGAAATCGTCTAACGACGGCTGGCGCGTGGTTATTGTCGACAGTATTGACGATTTGAACAATGCCGGCGCAAATGCTATTTTAAAGATTCTGGAGGAACCGCCGGCAAAAACGGTCATTATGCTTATCAGCCACAATCCGAACCGGTTGCTGCCGACCATTCGTTCGCGTTGTGCCAAAATGAACCTGAAACCGTTGGCGGAAAACGAGGTGGCCAGTTTGCTGCGCCGTTACCGGCCGGAACTTTCGGAGAAAGCTGTCAAAGGGCTGGCAGAGCTGAGTTCCGGCAGCGTCGGCAAGGCTATCCGTTATGCCGACAATGCGGCGTTGGCCAGTTATGATGATTTGTGCAAGATTATTTATGCCAAAAACAAGTACAAGCTTGCCGATTTGCTGGCTTTCTGCGATGCGGCGGTTGCCGACGAGGACAGCTATAATCTGGTACAGGAACTGGTGCTGAAATTTGTGGCCGAGAACGTGAAGGGCTGTGAGAACGTTGAGGAACTGGCCGAAATGTGGGAAAAGGCGGTCAGAATCTTTGATGAGACGGCAAGACTTAATTTGGACAAGAAACAGGCGCTTATCAACATTATCAGCGGGATTTGCAAGGTAATATAAAACGGAAGGTAATATGTTAGTAGACAGTCATTGTCATTTGGATTTTAACGATTTTGAAGAAGATTTTGAGGATATGCTGGCCCGGGCGCGCGAGAATGGCGTGACTGCCATGCTGAATGCGGGAAACAATATTGACGAACTGGATAAGCAGCTGGAAATTTCTGAAAAATATCCGTTCATTTATACGGCGGTCGGTGTACATCCGCATAATGCGGCGGAATATCCGGATATCAGAGCGGAGGACTTTATTGCCAAAGCTGCGCATAAGAAAGTCGTTGCTATCGGCGAATGCGGTTTGGATTATTACTACGATTACAGTCCGAAAGACGTACAAGTTAAAGTTTTTGTTGAACAAATCAAGGCTGCAAGGGAAACAGGCCTGCCGTTGATTATTCATACGCGAGATGCAGACGACGATACGATTGCGATTTTGGACGAAGAATATAAAAAAGGGGCGTTCAGCGGCGAAATTCACTGCTTTTCGTCTTCAAAAAAACTGGCCGATTTTGCCCTGTCCATCGGATTTTACATTTCAGCATCGGGAATCATTACTTTCAACAAATCCGGCGAACTGCGCGATATTTTTGCCGAAGTGCCGCTTGACCGCCTGCTGGTGGAAACCGACGCGCCGTTTCTTGCGCCGGTGCCGATGCGCGGCCGACGCAACGAATCTTCTTTTGTGGTGCATACGGCCGAAAAGCTGGCACAGATTAAGGATGTTCCGTTGGAAAAACTGGCACAGATTACTTCCGACAACTTTTACCGGTTGTTTCGCAAGGCCAGCGACAAAGGGAGGTACGCGTACTGATGGAAAACAGGCTGATTATTCTTGGTTCCGGTGCCGCCCCCGGCGTTCCTTCCCTAGGCACGGGTTTTGGGCGCTGTAATCCTGAAAATCCGAAAAATGTGCGTACCCGGGCTTCGACTTATCTGGAATACAAGGGTGTCAGGCTGCTGATTGACACCGGGCCGGATATGCGGGCGCAGCTGATTGCCCAGAATATCCGCAATGTGGACGGGGTTTTGTATTCGCATGCGCATGCCGATCATCTGCACGGCATTGACGATCTGCGCGAAATTAACCGGATTAACCGCCAGAGTCTGGACGTTTATGCCGGAAAATACACGATGAAGAAGATTGAGCATCGTTTCGATTATCTGATTGCCTCCAAGAAGGTTACCAACAACGTTATCCGCCGTCCGAGCCTGGTAATGAACGTGGTCAAGGCCAACAAGCCTTTTTTTGTTAAAGGCGTGAAGATTGTGCCGATTAAGCTTCTGAACCACTGCACCGAATGCTACGGTTATGTCGTTGACGACGGCGAATATGTGCATATTGCCGATTTTAAGGTTTTGGCGGCCAGCGCCTTTAAGATGATTAAAAGGAGGCCGAAGCTGATGGTGCTGCCGCTGACGACGCCTGAGGGAGCGGTTCAGCATGCCGGTTTGGACGAGGTTATGAGCGTGATTGAAAGGATTAAGCCGGAGAGGGCGATTATCAATCATATGGCCAACGAGTGTGATTATGACCGGATCGGCGAGCTGACGCCGCCGTTTGTGCGTCCGGCTTACGACAACATGGTTATTGAATTTTAAATGTGTAGAGAGGGGATAAGAAATGTTATGTGTGTACCATATTGCCGATCATGACGGAAAAGGCTCCGCTGCCGTTGTGCGCAGCGTTTATCCGGAAACCGAGTTTCTGGGAATTAACCATGATATGAAAATTCCGTATGAAGAGATTGAAAAACACGACAAAATCGTTATCTGCGATTATGCTCTGCCGGTTGATTACATGTTTGAGCTGAACAAGACCCGCGACGTGACGTGGATTGATCATCACGCTTCGGTAATTGAGGAATACGAGCAGAAAATGCAGACCGGCGAATATGAGGCCATCAAGGGCATCCGCCGGTCCGGAACGGCGGCGATGGTTCTGTGCTGGGAATATTACTATCCGGACCGTCCGGTGCCGGAAGGCGTAAAACTGCTGGGGCTGAACGATGTCTTTGACCTGCGTGATCCGCGGGTGCGTCCGTTTGAGTTTGCCTTTCAGTCTTTGGGCACCAACAAGCCTGACGACGAAATCTGGGTAAAGCTTTTTAACAACGAACTGGATATTGCCGCCATCGTCGAAAAGGGCGAGGCGATTTTGTCCTGGATTAAAATGCGCAACTTCCGTCTGGTGCGCAGCATTGCCTTTGAAAGCGAAATTAACGGGCTGAAATGCATTTGCGCCAATATGCCGCAGGGATATTCGGACTTTTTCGATTCCGTTGAAAACGTTATGGATTATGACGTGCGGATTAACTTCTTTATGAACGGACACAACAAATGGAACCTGTCTTTTTATACCTATAAGGACGGGATAGACGTTTCCAAGCTGGCGGCAAGCATGGGCGGCGGCGGCCATGTGAAGGCGGCCGGCGCTTCGAATCTGGCAGAATTGCCTGAATTTCTGCGTAAGGGAAAAAATGCGGAATAAACACTGGTCAAAGGTGCAGAATTTGGCCGAGACGGTCAAAAATCCTAAAAGGTCGGCACAGTTATTACAGCGATGCCTGGAGCGGTTCGTTTGAAGATTATTGCGTCCGTTATCTGTATGGCGACGAATATAGTCTTGCGCACTGGGAACCGCAATGGAAAATTGACAAACTTTATATCGGCGACTATGTTTGCATCGGTGCGGAAACTGTTATTATAATGGGCGGAAATTCGACGCACCGGACGGACTGGTTCAGCAGTTATCCGCATTTGGACAAGTTGCCCGAGTTGTATTGCTCCAAAGGAGATACGGTTATCGCCGATGGCGTATGGATTGGCATGCGGGCGATGATTCTGCCGGGAATAACCATCGGCGAGGGAGCGGTTGTTGCGGCCGGCGCAGTGGTCGTGAAAGACGTGCCGCCGTATACGCTGGTCGGCGGCAATCCGGCCCGGGAGATAAAAAAACGTTTTGATGCGAAAGTTATTGAACGTCTGCTGCGGCTGCACATTTACGATCTGCCGGAAGAAAAGCTGGCAAAACTGCACAATCTTATCTGCGGCAGCGATATTGACGCGCTGGAAAAAGCGGTAATGCTTGAAGTCTGACAATTTGCTCCCTATATTATTCCTGACTGGAATTTTAAGGAGGATTGACATGCATTTTGATTACCATATCCCGACCAAGATTATTTTCGGCCGCGGCAGGCTTAAAGAACTGGCAACGGAAGAACTTCCCGGAAGCAAGGCGCTGATTGTCATTACCAACGGCCAATCGATGAAAAGGCTGGGGTATCTTAATCAGGTAACGCAGTATCTGAAGGAAAACGGTGTGGACTCAGTGCTGTTTGACAAGGTTCTGCCAAATCCGACGCTGGCGCATGTGTCGGAAGCCGCGGAACTGGCAAGGCGCGAAAACTGCGATATGGTTGTCGGTCTCGGCGGCGGCAGCGCCATCGATTCAGCCAAGGCGATTGCGTTGGCTGCGACCAATCCCGGCAATTATTGGGAATATGTCAAGGGCAGGGAAGTTGAGAACGCCGCGCTGCCGATTGTCGCCATTCCGACGACGGCGGGAACCGGAACGGAATCAGACCCGTGGACGGTAATAACCAATCTGGAAACCAATGAAAAAATCGGTTTCGGCATCAAACAGCTGTTTCCGACCCTGTCGATTGTCGACCCGGAACTGATGGTTTCGGTACCGGCCAACCTGACGGCATATCAGGGAATGGACGCTTTTTTCCATTCGGCGGAAGGGTATCTGGCTAAAGTAGCGCAGCCGTTAAGCGACTTGTTTGCGCTCAATTCCATCAGGCGGATTGCCAAGTTTCTGCCGGAAGCGGTCAAGGACGGCAACAATCTGCAGGCGCGCGAGGAAATGGCTTGGGCAAGTACGCAGGCCGGTATGGTGGAGAGCACTTCCTGCTGTATTTCCGAGCATTCGATGGAGCATGCCCTGTCGGCCTTTTATCCGGGGCTGCCGCACGGCGCCGGTCTGGTTGCGCTTTCGGTACCGTATTTTACGCATCTTCTGAAAAAAGACGAGAAGAAAGTGGCGCCGCGTTATATGGACATGGCCCGGGCGATGGGCGAGGAAAACGTCAATTCGCCATCGGCTTTTATTACGGCTTTGAAAAAGCTGATTAAAAACGTGGGGCTTGAAGGGTTGAAACTCTCGGATTGGGGGCTGCGGAAAGACGATGCCGAAAAACTGGCCGAAAATTCGTTTGCGGCAATGGGCGCGCTGTATCTGCTGGATCCGGTCGAACTGACCCGCGAAGATGCCTGCGCAATTATCAGCGAAGCCATCCAATAGCCGTAAATTTGTTTTTCAAGGGCTGTTTCCGGGTGGAAACAGCCTTTTTTTGCTTGAGAATTTGCACAGTTGTAGTAAAATCGACCCGTTAAACAATAAAAAACAACGGAGAAAAAACCTCATGTCTAAAATTCTGATTACTTCCGCATTGCCTTATGTAAACGGCGTGCCCCATCTGGGTCATATGGTCGGCTGTCTGCTTCCTTCCGACGTTTATGCAAGGTTTATGCGAATGTCGGGACACGAGGTTTTGTATATCGGCGGCACCGACGAGCACGGCACGCCCTCGGAAGTAGGGGCGGCCAAAGAGGGTATGAGCGTTGAGGCTTACTGTGACAAATATCATGCCCGGCACAAAAAGACTTATGACGATTTTGAATTGTCGTTCGACTGTTTCGGCCGTTCCAGCAGCGAGCAGAACAGAGAACTCGTTTATCATATATTTGACCGGCTGGATAAAAACGGCTTTATTGAAGAACGGGCCATCAAACAACTTTATTCGATTGATGACGAGCGTTTTCTGCCGGACCGTTATGTGACCGGAACCTGTCCGCACTGCGGTTATGAAAAGGCTCGCGGCGACCAGTGCGAAAACTGTACCAAGGTTCTGGAACCGACGGATTTGATTAATCCGCGCAGCACAATTTCGGGCAGCACCAATCTGGAAGTTCGCGAAACCAGGCATTTGTTTTTGAAGTTGCCGCTGATAGAGAAAAAACTGGCAGCCTGGGTCAAGTCAAAGGAGCCTTTTTGGCCGGACATGGCTTATTCGATTGCGCAGAAATGGCTGAAGGAAGGTTTGCAGGAGCGTTGCATTACCCGCGATTTGAAATGGGGGTTTCCGGTTAACCGCCCCGGATTTGAGAACAAGGTTTTTTACGTCTGGTTTGATGCGCCCATCGGTTATATCGGCATAACCAAGCAATGGGCTGACGAAAAACCGGAAGAGCGCAGCTGGAAAGACTGGTGGCTGGATGCCGAGGACGTGCGCTATGTTGAGTTTATGGGCAAGGACAACGTGCCTTTCCATTCGATTTCTTTTCCCGCGACGCTGCTTGGCACCGGTGAAAACTGGACAATGGTCGATTATCTGAAAGGCATGAGTTATCTGACTTATGAGGGCGGCAAGTTTTCGAAGTCGGAAAACCGCGGTATCTTTGCCGAAGACGCCGTAGGGGAATTTCCGGCCGATTACTGGCGCTACTGGCTGATGGCCAACATTCCCGAAGGTTCTGATTCGTCGTTTGACTTTGACTTGTTTGCCGGTGTGGTCAATAAGGACCTGAACGGCGTGCTGGGCAATTTTGTTTCGCGGGTGCTGAAAATGACCGCTTCCAAAATTGGCGAGAAAGTGCCTGCCGGCGGCGAAATGACGGAAGTTGAGCGCGATTTGGTTCGGGCTTTGCAGGAAAGAACTGATAATTATCTGAAATATATGGAAGACATGGAGTTTCGCAAGGCCATGAACGAGCTGCGCGCCATCTGGGTCGAAGGAAACAATTACATTTCGACGACGGAACCATGGACGGTTATTAAGGAAAATCCGGAACGTGCGGCGGCAATTCTGCGCGTGTGCATCAATCTGATCCGCATTTTTGCCGTCTTAAGCTACCCGGTTATGCCGGCCGTTGCGGAGCAGATGCTGGCGCGTCTGAACCTCAAGCCTGCAGATATGCCCGCTCTGAAAGGGTTCAACATCGAGAAGGAAATTGCTGCTTTGCAGCCCGGACATGGGTTTACGGTCGGCGACGCTTTGTTTGAGCGGATTTCGCCGGAGAGAGTTCAGGAACTGAAAGCTAAATACGGAAGTGAGAAAAAATGAAACGCAGAAGCAACCGCGACTATTTCGGTCCGATGACCGGGTTTAAGGGAATTTTGCACCGGACGGCTATGTTTTTGCTGTATCCGCTGCGGAAACCGTTGATTTTCTTTCCGCTGCTGATTCTGCTCTATCTGATTCCGACTTTTATCGGAGCCAGACCGTCCGAAGTGCATGTTTGGTACTGGAACAAGATTAAAAGCGCGTACAACTCGGCAGCCGGTGTCGTGTCCGATAAGGTAAACCCCTGGTTCGCGAATAAGGAGGAAGCGACTCCCGAACTTGGCGGCAAGGTGCTGCCCGAACGCGGCATTGATCAGTTGGTCGGGATGCGTCAAAAGGCTGTTCGCCGGCAAATGTTTGAAAAGGCGAAGTCGGCGCCGCAGGCCGTCGACATTTTGGAAAATGAGGAGGTTGTTCCCGTTTCGGAGATTAAGCGGGACGAACAGCCGCAGCCGGCGGCCGACGTCGTTCAGGAATATAATGACAAAATCAGCGAACTGAGCAGCCGGAATATGGCACCGGCCGGTTCGTCCACAGTTACTGTTTCACAGAAGCTGCCGTTAGTTTATCTGAAAGATCCGGTTTCGGTCAGCGGTAAGGCTTTGGTTCAGAACGCCAATGAAATCATTGTCGACGGAACCTATATTTTTCTGTACGGCATTTATGTTGATCCCAATCTGCCGAAAGGCATTGAAGCAAAAAAATATCTGGAGCAGTTTGTCAAAGACAAAGTCGTTCGCTGCGACATTGTCGCCTATACGTATCAGGACATTGCCACGGCTTTGTGTTATGTTGACGACGACAGCATCAACCAGCGGCTGGTGGACGAGGAATTTTCGCGCAACGTCGCTTTATAAAGGGCAAGGCAGATGTGGCAGCCGGTTTTAATGATTAACGGTTATCTGATAAGCGTTCTGGGGCTGGCCATGCTTATTCCGGCGGCGGTCGACATGTTGGAAACCGGCAGAAACTGGTCGTTGTTCGTCACGTCTTCAATCGTTTCGCTGTTTATCGGCCTGTCTTTGTTTTTGGGCAATCGCACCAAGATAGAAAAGATTACGTTGCAACAGGGATATCTGCTGACGGCGGTCAGTTGGGTTTCGCTGACGCTGCTGGCGACGCTGCCTTTTATTTTGTCCGACGTCACGCCCGGTTTTGCAGATGCCTTGTTTGAGGCAATGTCCGGTTTGAGTACGACCGGCGCGACGGTTATTACCGATTTGGAAGTCCTCCCTGATTCGATTTTGCTGTGGCGGTCGATGCTTAACGGTCTGGGCGGTGTCGGCATCGTTATTTTCGCCGTGGCGCTGCTGCCTTTTCTGGGTATCGGCGGCATGCAGATTTTCCAGCGTGAAAATTCGGATTTGAACGACAAGTTTATGCCGAAATTCAATTATATTGCCAAGCGCATTATGGCGGTCTATTTCATTTTGGTTGCCCTGTGCGCAGGGTGTCTTTATTTTGCGGGCATGACGCCTCTGGAATCGGTCAATTATGCCATGGCGGCGATTGCTACGGGCGGCTTTTCGACCAAGAACGCTTCGGTCGGTTTTTATGACAGCGTCAGTATAGAGATGATCCTGTCGCTGTTTATGTATCTGGGCGCTTTGCCGATGACGTTCTACATCGTGCTGATGCAACGGCGCGATCTGCATTCTTTCCGGACGGCACAGGTGGCCGTATTTACGAAAGTTCTGGCTTTTTATATATTGCTTACTGCCGTATGGCTGGCATATGAGGGTATTTATGACAGTTTTTGGCAATCGCTGCGTTACGCGACGTTTAATATTGTTTCGATTACGACGTCTACGGGTTTTGTATCGACGGACTATATGAAATGGGGACCGCCGGCTGGTACGATTTTTATCATTTTTGCATTAACCGGCGGTTGTACGGGGTCGACTTCCGGTTCGGTCAAAATCTTTCGCTGGCAGGTGGTTTGGGCTTATTTGAAGCAGTCGATGATTGTGGCGACAGAGCCAAACCGGGTGGTGCCGATTAAAATCGGAAACCTGACAACCAGCAATTCGATTATTTCGTCGGTGTTTGTGTTTATCAGCGCCTTTATGGCGACATTGGTTGTTCTTACGGTACTGGTGGCTTGGACCGGATTGGATTTTTCGACGGCTTTCAGCGCCGTGGTTGCCTGCATTACCAATTCGGGTCCGGGTATCGGTCCGGTTGTCGGACCTGCCGGAACGTTTGCGCCGTTGTCCGACTTTGCCAAATATATGCTTTCTCTGGCAATGCTGCTCGGTCGACTGGAGGTTTTAACGGTCATTGTCATTTTTACGAAAAGTTTTTGGCGCAATTAAAAGATTTTTTTAATTTTAATTTTTATTCGGCGTTGTTTTTGCAGAATTGCTGCTTATATCGTCTCAAAAGACATTTTTGAGGAGAATGGGCATGGATGATTTGGAAAATCTGGAAAAGCTGGCGAAGCTGAAGGACAAGGGAATTATTAACGACGAAGAGTTTCTGTTGATGAAGAGAAATATCGTCAGCAGGAACATGAATGTTTATCCGGAGAGCAAGAGCGGCATTGCCTACGCCTTGCTGGCATGGTTTCTGGGAATCTTCGGCGCCCATAACTTTTATGCCGGCTATACCAGACGCGCAATTGCGCAGCTGTTGCTGACGGTTTTTTCCTGGCTGCTTTTCTTTATTCCGCTGATTGTTGTGCAGATATGGGCTTTGGCCGACATGTGTCTGATTAACAAAGATGCGCAGGGGCGTCCTTTCCACGGCGACAGAACACTGATTCTGATTATCAGAATTACGGCGGTCGCTTTTTATGTCATTTGTTATCTGCTAGCGTTTATGGGAATCGTCGGACTGGCGGTTTACGGCTCAAAAGGCATGATGTTTTCTTCGTCGCTGCCGCCGGCCGTGCCGCACGGAACAATCATTTATCACTAGGTTTTACTGTACCGGTTATTATTGTGAAGCCAAATTCAAAAAAGCTCCCCTTGGGGGAGCTTTTTCATTTGGAGCAGTCCGGTTAAAAGGAGTTAATCTTCGCCGACGGTTTCGGGTTCGTCGTCGCCAATCATCTCGGTTGTGAGATGGCCGGCATCGGCGCGGATTTTGTTTTCGATTTCCTCGGCGACGGCGGGATTCTCTTTCAGAAACAGTTTGGCGTTTTCGCGTCCCTGACCGAGCTTTTCGCCTTTGTAGGAGAACCAGGCGCCGGCTTTTTCAACGATGCCTGCTTTGACGCCGAGGTCAATCAGTTCGCCGGTTTTGGAAATGCCTTCGCCGTACATGATGTCAAAATCGACGATTTTGAACGGCGGGGCAACTTTGTTTTTGACAATTTTGACGCGGGTCTGGCTGCCGATAACGTCTTCCTTATCTTTAATGGAGCCGATGCGGCGAATGTCGATGCGAACCGAGGCATAGAATTTCAGCGCGTTGCCGCCGGTTGTGGTTTCGGGGTTGCCGAACATGACGCCGATTTTCATGCGAATCTGGTTGATGAAGATAATCAGCGTGTTTGAGCGGGAAACGGTGGAAGTCAGCTTGCGCAGGGCCTGGCTCATCAGGCGGGCTTGCAGACCCATGTGTGAATCGCCCATTTCGCCTTCAAGTTCGGCTTTGGGAACCAGAGCGGCGACAGAGTCGACAACCAGAACATCGATGGCGCCGGAGCGAACCAGCGTATCGGCTATTTCAAGCGCCTGTTCGCCTGCATCCGGCTGAGAAATCAGCAGGTTGTCAATGTCAACGCCGATTTTCTTGGCATAGGATGGGTCGAGAGCGTGTTCCGCATCAATGAAAGCGCAGGTGCCGCCTTTTTTCTGAGACTGAGCAATGACACTCAAAGCCAGAGTGGTTTTACCGGAGCTTTCCGGACCGTAGATTTCGATAATACGGCCTTTGGGCAGTCCGCCGATGCCCAGGGCGATGTCTATGCCCAGCGAACCGGTGGAAATGGCTTCAATATCAACGTTGGGGTTTTGGCCGAGGCGCATAATCGAGCCTTTGCCGAAGGCTCTTTCAATTTGGCTCAGTGCCGCGTCAAGGGCTTTATCTTTTTCCATATAGTTCTCTCTTTCTGTAATGTTTTTTTATTTCTGATTCCTACTATCTCTCTTATTTTTCGAAAAGACAATTTGAGCGTCATAGTTATCCCTTGAAAAATACAATGTACTACTTTTGTTCTTTTTGCAAGAACTTTTTTCAGGCTATGGCAAAATATTTTTCCGGCAGGCTTTTGCTGTCGTCTATTTGCGCTTTTCTGGTTTGCCGGCGACGAGGATTTTCTTGAGCGCGCGGTTGTCAAGCTGGCGGTATTCTTCCAAAGCGGCGGTAACAACGGCACCGAAAATGACCACCGACCAGGCCAGATACATCCAGATGAGAAAAACGGGCAGAGTTGCGAGGGCGCCGTAGAGGGTTTTGTAGGCGGCTGCCTTGACCATAAAATAACCGAATCCCCGACGCAGGACGGAGAACAGGATGACGGCGACAAAGGAGCCGACGACGGCGCTGCTGATTTTGACCTTTTTGTTGGGAACCAGGACGTAGACAAGCACCAGAAGAAACATCGTAATCAGCGAGGGCAGGAGTTTGCTGAGCAGCAGTTGGGTGTTGGCCAGGTCTTCGGGCATGAATTTCTGCAGCGTGAACAGATAGCCGCGGAGCGAAAAAGCGGTGCCGAGGAGCAGGGGACCGAGGGTAATGACCGTCCAGTAAAGGGTAATTTTGGTTGTCAGGCGGCGCGGGCGCGTTACTTTGAAGATGAAGTTGAGGCTGTTTTCAATGGTGGAGAGCATCAGAATGGCGGTAATGGCAATGCCGACGACACCGATGGTGGTCAGCTGGGCGGCAGCGTCAATGAATTCGGCAAAATATTGGCTGACTTCCTGTTCAATGGTCGGAACGAAGTTGCGGAGCAGAAATTCCTTTACCTGTTCTTTGACACCGTCGAAAACCGGAAAAGCCGAAAAAATAGCCAGACCGATAGCGAAAAGCGGCACGACGGCAATGAGCGAAGTATAGCTCAGCGAAGCGGCTACCCTGAAGATGGTGTCGTTTTGGGCGCGGCGGCTCAGAAAAAACAGAAATTCGCGGGTGGTTTCGAAATGCTTTTTGAAATTTGATTTAAAGCCGGTTTTCCAATACATACTTATTACCTGAAAAAAATTGTTTACAAAGAAAGTTAAATTTAATAAAAAGTCTATCAGAAATTTGGTTCTAATATATTTAATTTTTTTTATAAAGCAAAGGAAAATATTATGACTGCGACTACACCGCTGATGGCCGGTAAAAAAGGTTTGATCATGGGTTTGGCCAACGACAAGTCCATTGCCTGGGGCATTGCACAGGCTTTGGATGCTCAGGGCGCCCAGATTGCTTTCTCTTATCAGAACGAAGCTTTGGAAAAAAGAGTTAAACCGCTTTCGGAAACCCTGCAGTTTGAGCCGACTCTGATTAAATGCGACGTTACCGATTCAGCCAGCGTCGAAGCATGTTTCAAGGAACTCGGCGAGAAATGGGGAAAAATTGACTTCGTCGTTCATGCGATTGCATTTTCCGACAAAAATGAGTTGAAGGGACGCACGATTGACACGACGTTGCCGAACTTCCTCAATACGATGCACATTTCCTGCTATTCTTTTCTGGAAACCTGCCGTTGCGCCGCGCCGGTTTTGAACGAGGGCGCCGGTATTGTTACCCTGACGTATCTGGGCGGCGAAAGAACCCTGCCGAACTACAATATCATGGGCGTTGCCAAGGCCGCGCTTGATGCCGCCGTCCGCTACGCTGCCGTTGACCTCGGCGTGCAGAATGTCCGCGTCAATGCAATTTCCGCCGGTCCGATTAAGACGCTGGCCGCTTCCGGTATCGGCGATTTCCGCAAAATCCTGCGTTGGAACGAACTGAATGCGCCGCTGAAACGCAACGTTACTCAGGACGAAGTCGGCCGTGCGGCTCTGGCTTTGCTGTCAGATTTGGGCATGGGAATTACCGGCGAAGTGCTGCATGTCGACGCCGGATATCATTCCATCGGTATGGTGGCTCTGGACAAAGCTCATGAATCGGCTGAGGTTCTGGCTGAATTTTAACTTGAGTTTTAAGCCGTAACATTTATATTAGAAGCCATTGACCGTTTGTGTTAATGGCTTTTTTTGAGAGAATGGAACATGGATAAGATTGAAACGCCGTTTCCGGCTACGGGAGCCGGCCGGAAGAGAACGCTGGCTGCGCGGCTGCTGATGAAGTCGGTGGTTTATTCCTTTGCGTTGTTCGGTCTGCTGTTTATTGTGCTGCTGGTGTTTGTTCTGGGCATGCTGCGTCAGGAAACGGGCGTTGTCGCGGATGTGCCGGACAAGGCGATTTTGTTTGTCGACTTCAACGAAAGTTATCCGGAAATGCGCAGCGACGACCTGTTTTCGGAATTCTCCGACGTGCCGGCGCTGTCTTTTTACGACTTGACCAAGGCCATTAATCTGGCGGCACTTGATCCGAAAGTGAAGGCGCTTATCGGCAACATTAGCCTTTCGGGACTGGGGCTGGCACAGATTGAAGATTTGCGTTCGTCAATCAGGGTTTTTCGCAGCACGGGGAAAAAGGCTTATTTGTATTCGACGGGATTTGGAAGTTTCGGGCAAGGGACCAGAGAATATTATCTGGCCGCGGCGTTTGACGAAATCTGGATGCAGCCGAACACCGAGGTCGGGATTACCGGTGTCGGCATAGAGGTTCCTTTTATCCGCGGACTGCTGGACAAGCTGGGAATTGTGCCGGAATTTTATGCCCGGCATGAATATAAAAATGCTGCGGCTTCGCTGTTGAGCAAAGGGTTTAGTCCGGAATACCGCAGCGAGACGGAAAAGCTTGGCGGCGGCATATTTCAGCGAATGGCTGCCGATATTGCCGCAGACCGCGGCCTTAACGAAGGTGATGTCAAAAAAGCGGTCGACGAGGCGCCGGTCGCCGCGGAAAAGGCTTTGGAGAAAAAGCTGATTGACAAAATAGCCTATAAGCCGGATCTGATTGAGCAGGTGATGGACGAAACCGGCGGCGAAATGATTAATCTGGTCGATTATGCGCTGAACATTAAGGAAGGCAGGAAAAACCGTCCGTCTGTTGCCCTGATGGTAATAGACGGCATGATTACCGAAGGCGAGAGCAGCGCAAATCCGTTTGAAGGCGAGGCGACCGCCGGTTCGGAGACGATTGTCGCCCAGCTTGACGAGATTGCCCGCGACAAAAGCGTTAAGGCTTTGGTGCTGCGGATTAATTCTCCGGGCGGAAGTTATACGGCCGCAAACGAAATCTGGTATGCCGTCAACCGGATGAAAAGCGAAAAAATGATTCCGGTTGTGGTGTCAATGGGCGATTATGCGGCTTCCGGCGGCTATTTTATTGCCCTGTCGGGCGATTATGTCATTGCCGAACCGCTGAGCATTACGGGTTCCATCGGTGTTTTGGGCGGCAAGATGGTTCTGAGTGAACTCTGGAAAAAGCTGGACGTCAACTGGGGCGAAGTAAAGTTCGGGCGCAATGCCGGAATTTTAAGCGTCAATCATCCGTTCAGCCCGGAAGAAAAGAGGGTGTTTAACCGTTCTCTGGACAATATTTATAAGGATTTTACCGAAAAAACGGCGACCGTTCGCGGCATTAACCCCAACGAAATGGAGCGAATTGCCCGCGGACGCGTCTGGCTGGGCGAAGACGCGTTGCGTAACGGTTTGGTTGACGCGCTCGGCGGCCTTAACGAAGCCGTGGCAAAAGCCAAAGAACTGGGCGGTATAAAACCGAAAACGCGTTTTAACATCGTATATTATCCGAAACGCAAGACCTTTCAGGAAAAACTGGCACAAATGCTGGGCAGCGGCCCGAAAATTTCTGTTAATAAGGTTGTGAATGATTTTGGTTTTGGAACCAATGATATTAATATGCTGAACAGAATGAAATATGATACGGTGCTTCCGCCGTTCAGAATTGTTTATTAAGAGGTAAGAAAAATGGCTATAGATACTGAAACCGTGAAAAGGGTGGCCTTTTTGTCGCGTCTGAAAGTGGACGACGACAAAATTGTCGAAACGGAAAAGGAATTTAACAAAATTCTCGGCTGGATAGAACAGTTGAATGAGGTAGACACCGACAATGTCGAACCTTTGGTTTCGGTTAACCAAACCAATCTGGAATGCCGCGCCGACGCCGTTAATGACGGAGAAAAGGCCGAGGCGGTGCTGGCCAATGCGCCGATGCAGGAGTTTGGATATTTTGTCGTGCCGAAGGTTGTGGAGTAGAAAAATGACTGACTTAACGAAACTGACGATAACGGAAGCGCTGAAAGGCCTGAAAGAAAAGAAGTTCAGCGCCGTTGAGCTGACGAAAGAATATCTCAACAAAATGGAAAGCTGCCGCGAACTGAACGCCTATGTGCTGGAAACGCCGGAAAAAGCTTTGGAACAGGCCAAAGCCGCCGATGAAAAATACAAAAACGGCACCAACGGCGCTTTGGAGGGAATTCCGCTGGGCATTAAGGATTTGTTTTGCACCAGGGGTATTCGCACGACGGCCTGCTCGCATATTCTGGACGGTTTTGTGCCGCCGTATGAATCGACGGTTACACAGAAGCTGCTGGACGCCGGCGCGGTTTTTCTCGGCAAGCTGAATATGGATGAATTTGCCATGGGCGGCAGCAATGAAACCAGTTTTTACGGTCCGGCGGTCAATCCGTGGAGCAAGGACAAAAAGCTGGTGGCAGGCGGTTCTTCAGGCGGTTCGGCCGCAGCCGTGGCTGCAAATATCTGCGCGGCGGCAACCGGTACGGATACCGGCGGTTCCATTCGCCAACCGTCAGCTTTCTGCGGCGTTACCGGTATTAAGCCGACTTACGGCCGCTGTTCGCGTTACGGCATTATCGCCTTTGCCTCGTCTTTGGATCAGGCCGGGCCGATTGCCAAAGACGTACGTGACTGCGCCGTTATGCTGAAGAACATGGCCGGCCATGACGTCAGGGATTCGACGTCGGCCAAAGCGGAAGTTCCTGATTTTGAAAAGTTTATCGGAATGGACGTCAGGGGCATGAAAATCGGCATCCCGGCGGAATATCGGCCGGACGGTTTGAATACCGAGATTGCGGCGGTTTGGGACAGAGGCATTGAGATGCTGAAAGCCCGGGGTGCCGATATCGTCGACATTTCGCTGCCGCATACCAAGTATGCTCTGGCAACGTATTATATCATTGCGCCGGCGGAAGCGTCTTCCAATCTGGCACGTTATGACGGTTTGCGTTACGGTCTGCGCGTTCCCGGCGAGCATTTGGACAACATGTATATAAACAGCCGTACGGAGGGTTTCGGCAAGGAAGTCAAGCGCCGGATTATGATCGGTACCTACGTTTTGTCCGCCGGCTATTATGACGCCTACTATCTGAAGGCGCAGAAGGTTCGCCGTCTGATTCGCGACGATTTTGTGAAAGCCTTTGAAAAATGTGACGTTATTCTGACGCCAACGGCGCCGACGCCGGCATTTCCCATCGGCGACAAGTCGATGCTCGAGAATCCGATTAATATGTATTTGAACGATGTCTTTACGGTTTCGGTCAGCCTGGCGGGATTGCCGGCAATGAGCCTGCCGGCAGGATTGTCCGCAGAGGGTCTGCCGCTCGGCCTGCAGGTTATCGGCAAAGCCTTTGACGAAGGTTCTGTCTTCAAGACTGCTTCGGCTCTGGAAGAAGACATAAAGTTTGAGAGGAAGTAAAGATGGCTGAATATATTATCGAAACAAAAGACAACAGGTGGGAAGTTATCTGCGGTTTGGAAATTCACTGTCAGATTATTTCCAAGTCAAAAATGTTCAGCGGCGCTTCCACGGTTTTCGGCGCCGATGCCAACGAGCATGTTTCTTTTGTCGACGCCGGCATGCCCGGCATGCTGCCGGTTCTGAACGAGCGCTGTGTGCATCAGGCCGTTAAAACCGGTTTGGGGCTGAATGCCAAGATCAACAAGTATTCGCAGTTTTCCCGCAAAAACTATTTTTATGCCGATTTGCCGCAGGGATATCAGATTACACAGTTTCAGTATCCGATTGTCGGCGAGGGCAAGGTGGTTATCAATCTGGAAGACGGTTCAAGCAAGGAAATCGGCATTGAGCGCATGCACATTGAACAGGATGCGGGCAAGTCCATTCACGACATTGATCCGAAAAAGACATATATCGACCTGAACCGGGCAGGGGTCGGACTGATGGAAATCGTTACCAAGCCTGATTTCCGCTCGCCGGAAGAAGCCGGTGCGTTTTTGAAAAAGCTGCGCTCCATTCTGCGGTATCTGGAAACCTGCGACGGCAACATGGACGAGGGTTCCATGCGTTGCGACGTCAACGTTTCGGTACGCAAAGTCGGTGAAGACGGCTACCGTACCCGCTGCGAAATGAAGAACGTCAACAGCGTGAAGTTTGTGATGTCGGCAATTGAAAACGAGGCCAGACGCCATGTCGAGGTTTATGAGGCCGGCGGCAAAATCGAACAGGAAACCCGACAGTTTGATCCGTTGACCGGTCAGACGCGGGTTATGCGCAAAAAAGAGTTTGCCCACGATTACCGTTATTTTCCGGAGCCGGATCTGCCGCCGCTGGTGCTGACGGACGAATATATTGAAAATATCCGCAAGGAAATGGTCGAACTGCCGGATGCGAAGAAGGCGCGCTTTATTAAGGAAATGGGTTTAACCCCTTATGATGCCGACGTTTTGTGCGAGAACAAGGAAGTGGCGGCTTTTTTTGAAAAGGCAGCTAAAGGCAGTGACGGCAAAAAGGTTGCCAACTGGATTATGGGCGACTTTTTTGCCATGCTCAAAGCACGCCATCTGGAACTTGAGCAAAGTCCCGTTAAGCCGGAATATATCGGAAAACTGGTTAATCTGATAAACAGCGGCGTTATTTCGGGCAATATCGGCAAGGAGGTTTTCCTGCTGATGGCCGACACGGGTGAGGAACCGGAAAAAATCGTTGAAGAAAAAGGGCTTAAGCAGGTTACCGACACGGGGGCCATTGAAGCCATTATCGACCAGGTAATTGCCGACAATCCGGACAATACGGCGGCTTATCGCGCCGGCAAAACCGCGCTGATGGGCTGGTTTGTCGGACAGGTAATGAAAGCTTCCAAGGGGAAAGCCAATCCGGGAATGGTTAACCAGCTGCTGAGCAAAAAACTCGGATAAAGGTCTGCAAGAAGATTGCCGGAGAATTGTCTTTCCGGCAATCTTTCCATTGGGCGTTCGTTTGCAAAAGGGGGAGATTATGGTTGACGTTATCGGAATGGGGAACGCGATTGTTGACATAACCGCGGCGGCTGCCGAAGTTTCTTCTCTGATTGAGTTTCACGACGCCTGCAAAGGCGGTTTTTTCAGAACGACGCCGGAAGCTTTTGCAATAATCAAAGGCCGTTTGAAAAACGGACGTTCCTGTTGCGGCGGTTCGGTGGCCAATTCGCTTAAAGCCATGTCGATTCTGGGGATTTCGGCCGGATTTGCGGGCAAGGTCGGCGATGACGTTGAAGGACTGAAATTTAAGGCAGGGCTTAAGGACTACGGGGTTGAAAGCCTGCTGGCAACGGATGGTGCCGCCCCGACGGCCTGCACGTTGATTTTAGTTCATGAGGACGGCGAAAAGTCGATGTGCGGCAAAATGGGCGCTTCCAAATTTATTTATCCGCAGGATATTGACTGGACGGCTGCGGAACAGGCCAAATTGATATTTGTCGAGGGATACTGGCTGGACCATAATGCCGAAACCGTCGGAAAAATTGTTGATTTTGCCTTTTCTCGCGGAATTAAAACGGCTTTGACGTTGTCTGATCCAATTATTGTCCGCGAAAATTTACCGATGCTTGAGACGTTGTTGCCGAAAATCGATATTGTTCTCGGCAATGAAAACGAGTTCGGAGCTTTGGGCAAAAAAGAGTTTAAAACTGCCGTTATGACCAAGGGAGCCAAGGGCGTCGATTTGTTTGACCGGGGAACATGGAGCAGTTTTACGGCGCCGAAAGTCGGGAGAATATGCAATACAAGCGGTGCGGGCGACGCTTTTGCCGGCGGTTTTCTGTCCGGCCTGATGAAGAGGCAGACACCTGCGGAAGCGGTATGTTTGGGACAATTGTGCGCGGCAAACGTGCTGCTGCGCAGTGAAAGCGTTGTCGGTCATGATTTTAAGGTTAACGCGTTTTATGAAGAACTGACAAAAAATGATGCAACTGATTGATTTTCTTTTAAATTATTCTCCTTATGATGATGTCGAAGAGGGAGCTGTCCGTTCTTTCCGGCAGTTTCTGTCGACTTATGGCGACAGAGCCTGTGACCGCGACAATCTGGTCGGCCATCTTTCGGCTTCCGCCTGGATTGTGAACAGGGAGCGGAACAGGGTTTTGATGGTTTACCACAATCTGTATGACACATGGGCCTGGGTTGGCGGGCATGCCGACGGTGACAAGAACCTTTTGCGGGTAGCGCTGAAGGAAACTTCGGAAGAAACCGGGCTGAAGAAAGTCGGGGTTATCGGTAACGGACCCGTAGATGTTAACGTTCTGGTGGTTCACAATCATATTAAACGCGGCTCTCTGGTGCCGACTCATCTGCATTATAACGTTGTTTATCTGTTGGAAGCCGATGAAAAAGGCATGCTGCGTATTAAGCCGGATGAAAATTCAGGCGTGAAATGGATTGATTTTGACAAGGTTCGCGATTATTGTACCGAAAAGAGGATTCTGCCGTATTATGAGCGGATTATAAAGAAAATTAGAGAAAGGAAGCTGTAAATGTCCGGAGTGTTTATGCAGGGGCTGCTGGCATCGCTGCTGGCAGGGGTTGTAACCGGTGTCGGCGGTTTTATGATTTTTCTGAAAAAAAAATACAGTAAGGAAAATATTAACTGTATGCTTAATGCGGCGGCCGGCGTTATGCTGGCGGCATCGTTCTTTGCGCTGCTGGTGCCGTCCATGCACAAAATCGCGACTTTTGATCCGGATATTCATGTGGCGGCTTTCTGGTTTTGCGGCGCGGTTTTTGCCGGCGTGGCTCTGGTTTGGCTCTTGAATGACCTGCTGCCTCACGAACATAACAACATGGGGTTGCACGGTATGCATTTTACCCTGAAAAAGGCTTGGCTGTTCATTATTGCGATTACGCTGCATAAGCTTCCCGAGGGGCTGGCCGTCGGAGTGGCCTACAGTGCCGAAGACTTTATGAATCCGGACAGTCTGGTTATCGGCATTGCGGTTCATAACATTCCTGAAGGCCTGACCATAGCCATTTCGCTGGTGGCGGCCAAATGTTCCAAACTCAAGGCCGCGTTTACGGCGTTGCTGATTGGCATGGTGCAGCCGATTGGTGCCGTTATCGGTCTGCTGACGATGGGACTGAGCGACAAGATTGTTCCGCTGGGAATGGCTATGGCCGGGGGAACGCTGCTGTTTGTCGTCGTTAACGAAATTCTTCCGGAAACGTATGGTACCAGGGAAACCGAGAAATCGGCCTTTGCCGTGTTTATGGGTTTTATTTTCATGACATATATCAGTATGGTAATGGAATAAAAATGTGGGTCGTCTTTGCGCTACTGACCAGTTTTTTCAATGCGGCATATTTTCTGCTGAATCAGAAGATGGCGATGACGGCGTCGCTGTTTATGGTTTATCGGGGGTGGGCGGTGTTTTTTATGCTGCTGCCTTTCGTCGGTTTGTTTACACCGGTTCCGCATTGGGAATTTTATGCCCTGTGCATGTTACAGGGAGCTTTAATCGCTTTTGTCGACGGCAAGTTTTTTGTTGCGCTGCGTCGGTGGGGTGCCGAGGTGGCGACGTCTTTGCAGCCGTTTTCCATCGGGATTACCTTTGTCTTATGGCTGATTATTTCGCCGTCGACAATTCTGGTTTATCTGCGGGAACCGCTTGTTGCGCTTCTTATTGTTGCGGCCATGGCCGGGATTGTTATTTCGGTTCGGTTGTTTAACCGCAGCCCGATAAGCATGCAGGCGTTGAAGTTTTTGGTTCTGACACTGACCGTCGGCGCTTTTTGCGACATTGTGAACAAAAAGGCAATGAATTACGGGCAAGGGGATTTGGTTTCGGCCAGTTATTTTTACGTTTTGCTGATAGCTTTGGTGGCCGGAGCGATTAATCTGGTCGTTTATCTGCGTGACAACGGCAGTCTGAAAAAGGCTGTTGCTGCCGAAAATGTTAAATATCTGCCGGTGTTTGTGCTGCTAATCGGTTGTAACGTCAGTAAAAACTTTGCGATGTTTTATGCGTTTAATCCGTCGTATGTAGCGGCGCTGATGTATATTTATATTTTGTGGATTGCGCTTTTTAATCTGCTGAAAGCCAGGCTGACGCCGAATATTCCGTATAACAGAATGAATGTGAAGGCTGCTTTGCTGCTGTTGACATCGGCAATTGTGCTGATTTTGGCGTCCGGGTAAAAAATATCGGCATTTGTTAATTTTGCTATTGACGTTGGCTGAAACATAATATAAATATAAGTCCGTTACCATGGAGAGTTGGCAGAGTGGTAATGCAGCGGATTGCTAATCCGTCATCCTGTTAAAGGGATGCACAGGTTCGAGTCCTGTACTCTCCGCCACTAAAAGCCGCCCGGGAGGGCGGCTTTTTATTTTACGGCAATCCGTTTTTATTTAACTTTTTTTAATTGGTTGGTTTTATACAAAGAAATGATTTTAAACCAACTAAAGGACTTGAAATGAAAAAATTTTTTTTACCGGCTATGTTGGCCGTTTTGTTCGGTTGCGCCGATTTGTCAAAATATACCACGGTTGACAGCAATGCTTCGGCCAAGACCAAAATGCGCGCCTGCATGGTCAGTGAGGCTAACAACAAGTTTCAGGCTGGCACTTTGTTCAGCAGTTCGGTCAGTGCTACGGCTGACGAAATTGTTAATACCTGTATCAAAAAGCTGGCTTTGCAGTCGGCAGGGATAAGCGAAGAATCGCAATCAACGGCTCAGACGATTATTACCAACCTGAAGAATATGGCAAATTAGGCTGGTAAAAAAGAAAAAACGCCTCTTAAATAAGAGGCGTTTTTGATTTTGTTCGGCAATCCGGATTAAAACAGGGCCATTTTGACCTCTTCAAGATCCAACGGTTCGGAGGTAAATCCGCGGCGGTGAATCTCTTCGCACTGCCGTTGGCGCTTTGGACCTTCCCAGGCATAAAGTTCGCGCGCGTTTTCGGCCAGAGCGCAAAATTCGGTAGCATACATTTTGCCGCCAAAAGCCTGGAAAAGCGCTTCAGCGTGAGCTTTGGAACCGATAAAGTATGAACTGGTCATACATAAGGTTTCAAATTGAATGCCGTAGTGGAGAGAGCGATAGTAAACGACGTCTCTCAAAACGCAGGCACCGGTATAATACAGAAAAAATATGGTGCCGATGTTTTCTACTTTGCCGTTTTGGAACATGCCGTATTCAAATTCTTCTTTGATTTCGGCTAATTTCTGTTTTTTTTCTTTTAAGTCCATAATGGTATATTTTTAGTGTTATTACCTGAATTACCGCAGAATTATATTTTGAGTTTCCACAATAATTCGTTTTTATTGTGGAAAATATATCATATTTTTATGCGGCTGTAAACACAAAAATAGACAAAAAACTTGACAATGGATGAAACGGTAGTAGATTGGAAACAATTGATTGTATAGATATGGATTTATTACCTTTTAAAATTTTGAGATATGACATCGATAAAAATTGATTTTGCAGAAGAAGTATCGGTTGATACGATACTGACGCCGGTTTTTGACAAAGAACAGAAGTGCATCGGCGGATTGTTGTATGACGGGAAAAAGCCGGAAAAAAAGAAATATGTTCCGGTACCAGAGATGATTTCTCTGGTTCAGAGTTATACCCGGCTGCTTTGTTTTGCGCAAAAGGATTTGTCTCCGCTTATTTTTGGCCGAACTTACGCTTTCAGAATGATGCTGGGCGACTGTGTTTTGGCGTATCAGATTTATGAATCGCAGGGGATGTTGGGGCTTGTTTATCAAAAAACGGTGTCTCGTGCCGATTTTGTTTTCGAATACGGAGACTGAGAAGTTTGTCATTTCGTTTCCTCGTGATGCTGAGCATCACGGGGTTTTTTTATGTTCGGAAATGATTAGATAAAATCCGGAGGATTTTATGAAAAGAGCCGTTTTTGCAACAATTTGTCTTTTTTGTATTGTCGTATGGCCGGCAGCAGCCCAGATTTCGCCCGATTTGGTGGCTATGGCGCCGGCGGGGGAAGTGGATCGTCTGATAACGACCCGTGAATTTGAAATAAACAAGCCGTTTGCCGGAGACATGACTTTGTTAAGTTCTGCTTGCCTCAATGAGGACGGGCGCGAGGTTGTCGACGCTCTGCTGGCGAAGGGCGGAGATCCGAACTTTAAAACATATGGCGGAATGACGCCGTTGATGTATGCCGCGTCCAATCGTCACGGAAACGTTTATTGCCTCAAAAAGCTGCTGTCTATGGGGGTGGCGCCGAATGCAACGGACAATCGCCGCCGGACGGCGCTGATGTTTGCCGCGGCCCAGCGCAATCCGGAATTTGTCAGGCTGCTGCTGGCATACGGCGCGAATGTCAATGCCAGGGATTCGCGAGGTGGAACGGCCTTGTTTTATGCCGTACGGCTGAACGAAAACGTTGAGGTTTGCCGTATGCTTTTGGCGGCCGGCGCCAATGTGCACGCGCGGGGCAATAACGCCAATACGATTTTGAACGAAGCGGCGGGAAGCAACCGAAATCCGGAAATTACCGCTCTGTTGCTGCGTTATGGGGCGGGAATCAATGCCGGGAACGCAGATTATGCGACGCCGCTGATTTTTGCGGCAAAACTGAATCCCAATCCGGAAGTGGTAAGCCTGTTGCTGGACAAGGGAGCTAATCCGTTGTTAAGAACCCGCTTCGGGTATCGGGCTGTTGATTTTGCCGCACTGAATCCGGGATTGCGCGAAACGGAAGTTTTCGAAAGGCTGAGAAAGGTTTCCATACGTTAAAAAAAAGCCCTCTTGCGAGGGCTTGCATCTTATATCCAAAAATAAGTCAGGCAACAAAAGACATAAAACAGCAGAAAATAAATGCCGCGAAGCCAGAATTTGGCGTTTTGAATTTTGTCGGGCAACGTATAAAACAGGACATAGACGACGACATACATTTTGAGCGCCGAAACGAAAATGCTTGGGAACGGATCCTGAAAATAGCTGCGAATGCCTTCCACACTGATGTTTTGGAATGATTCGAGCCAGAAAATGGTAACAACGGAAGCGGTTCCGTAAGCGAAAATCCAGCTGCCGAGCAGAAAAACGAAAGCTTTTTTGATGAAGGGAAGTTGTTGTTTAAGGGTGTTCATGGAGATTCTCCGACAGGTTATATAATATTTTATTTATAGCTTTCCGAATTTTAAAAGAAAAGAGTTATTCGTTGCGACGGGGATAAAATCAGTCCTTTTGCAGGAAAAGGAGCGGGTGGGGCTTGCCGTTGCCGTCCAGTTCGCTGCGGCCGGCAATGTTGAAACCCATATGAAGATAAAAGGCCAGCGCCTGCGGGTTTTCTTCGTTGACGTCGACTTTTTTTATATTTTTCTCCCGTTCCGCAAAGTCAACCAGCCGTCGGCCGCAGCCGTTTTTGAAAAATTTCGGGTTGACGAACAGCATTTCGATTTTCTCATCGGAAAGGCCGATAAAGGCACATAGTTTGCCCTCGTTTGTTTTGATGCCGTAAAGCCTGCAGGCGGGCAGGGCGTATTTCAGCAGGTAGGGTTTGTAGAAGCCGATTTCTTCCGGCTTGAGAAAATGGTGCGTTGCTCGAACTGAGGCTTCCCAAAGTTCGGCAATCGCCTCATAATCGGCCGGCAAAAGTTCAATTACCAGGTTTTCCATAGGGTTCCTTTCACAGGTTGTCCGTTTTCGGTACGGAGAACGGATGATTGTCGTTCAATTCGGTGATAACCGGCTTTTTGCAAAAGCTTTTCGACATATTCCGGATTGTGTGCAAAACGGCCGGACGGGGTCAGTCTGCATGTGTCGACGGAATGGTCGTCTTCGGTCGAAAAAGCGAGTTTTACGGGCGCGGCGGCATCAATAACGGATTCCAGTCTGCCGATATAGTTGAAAACGTCGGCAGCGACAAAAGCGTCAGCCTGCGGTTTTTGCAGCAGCCAGGAAACAATGTCGGCTTTAATCAGTTCTTTGTAGATTCCTTTTTTGCGGGCCTGGGCGAGCATTTTTTCGGAGATATCCACGCCGACAAGCCGGGTGCCAGCGGCCTGATAAGCCAGGCCAGCAAGCCCCGTGCCGCAGCCAAGATCCACAAGGGTGCCTTCAACAGGTCCCGTAAAGTTTCTAAGGCTTCGGACAACGCCGTAATCAAGCTTTTGGAGAACCAGCTCGTAATTATCAGCAAAATTGTCAAAAAGCTTTTCAACATAAATCTGATTATTTTCATTTTCCAGTTTTCCCTGCAATGCAGCGCAGATATGGACGGCAAAGGCGTTGTCCGGAGCCTGTCGGTGCCAGTTCTGCGCAATTTTGACGGCTGTTTCGGGTTTCTGTCCGTGCAGAAGAGTCAGTGTTTCGGCAATGTTGACCGAAAATTCTCCGGTTTCAGGCCTCTGGTTGAACGCATTGAAAAACAGCCCCAAAGCTTCTTCATATTCGCCGATATCCTTAAGAATGACGCCCAGGTTGTTGCTGATTTCGGGGATTCCGGGATCAATGACGACGGCGGTGCGATATTCTTCCAGCGCTTCGGGCAGTCGTTTCTGCCGGTAGAGCATGTCTGCATAGTTTATGTGGGCGTCAAGGTTTTGCGGCGACAGTTCCAATGCCCTTTTATAATGTTTTTCGGCCGTTTCATATTCGCCGGCGGCGGTTTCAAGATTTGCCAGATTAACCAAGGCCGGAACCGAACGCGGATCGAGCGCCAGCGCTTTTTGAAAACAGATGCGGGCTTCGGCCGTATTTTCCTGTGCCAGACAGATAAGCCCGGACAATATTTTAATTTCCGCATCGGTCGGTGCATTGGCTGAGGCTTGGGTTGCATATTCGGCGGCCAGGTCATATTCGCCGGCGCGGTAATGTTCGTCTGCCAGAAAATAGAGACTGAGAGCGTCATGCGGAAAACGTTTGGCCAGAGCTTTCAGTTCGGACAGGTCCTTTTTCATACGGGCCAGATTTACCCGAGGTTCCGCGTATTCGCTATCCAGAGCGGCAGCCCGGCGGTAAGCTGTTTCGGCTTCGGCAGCTTGGCCCAGCTTTTGGCAAAGAGTACCGATGTTGTTCCAGGCTTCCTTAATTCCGGGGTCAATTTTCAACGCTTTGCGATAATTGTCGAGGGCTTCGTGAGGTTTATCCCACAAGTCGAGCGAGAGCGCGAGGTTGAAATAGAAAGGCGCATGCGTCGGCGCTTCGCAGACGGCTTTGTAAAACAGTTCGACGGCTTCGTTATGGATGCCTTTGGCCTGAGCAACCAGACCGAGAAGGTTGAGAACGTCCGGATTTCGGGGCGCGGTTTCAAGAATTTGCCGATACAGGCTTTCGGCTTCGTCAAACCGTCCCTGTTCGTGCAGCGCCAGCGCCTGTTGAAACATTAAATCATAAGACATCTTCGTTACCTTTTTGTTCCGAGGAGCATATTGTATTCCGTAATCTGAAAAAATCTATATTTATTTACAAAATTTTGCTTGAAATTATTAATTATTTGCGATAAATTGCGCATACTTCCGGGAATGAGGGTAAAAATTCCCCGTTTGGCGTTTAAGAACCAAAACTACCGGGACAATAACGTAATTTAAAAAAGGAAAATTTTATGAAAAGTATCGTTTCTGCAAAGAAAAAACCGGCTCGCCGTTATCTGAGCAACATCTGGGGCGATCCGAAAAGTCCGCTGAACAGAAGAGAATATGCTCCGGGTCAGCATGGACAGAGAAGAAAAAAACAGACCGACTACGGTGAACAGCTGCATGCCAAACAGAAGCTGAAAACCTATTACGGCAACGTTTCCGAGAAACAGTTCCACAAATATTATGTCGAAGCGGTCAGAAGAGGCGGCGACTCTGCCGAAAACCTCATCGGTATTCTGGAATCCCGTTTGGACAATCTGGTTTACAAAGCCAAGTTCGTTTCTACCATTTTTGCCGCCCGTCAGTTTGTAAACCATGGCCATATTCTGGTCAACGGCAAAAAGGTCAACATTCCTTCTTATATGGTTAAGGCCGGTGATGTTATCGAAGTTCGCGAGAAGTCGAAGCAGCTGCCGATTGTCATTGCCGCCGTTGAATCTACGGTTCGCGATGTTCCGGGGTATATTGAAGTCGACAACAAGAAGCTGACTGCCAAATATACCTTTGTTCCGAAGTTCGACGACGTTCCTTACGGCGCCGTTATGGAACCCAATCTGGTTATCGAATACTACTCGAGATAATCTTTTTCAAGATTGCGGAAAGGCCCCGGACTTATGCAAGTCCGGGGTTTTTCTGCTTTAAATGTCAAAAAAAATATGCTTAGATTAGCCTATAAATCTGGAATAAAGTTTTAAGGATTGCAAAAATGGAAGACATTATTGTAGACGAACCGGCGCCGACTTCTATTCGCAGCCGTACGCAGAAAAGGTTTCGCCGCAGCCGTCCCAGACGCGACCTGACGGTATACCTGTTTGACTGGCTGGTAAAGGGAATGGTTGTTGCGTTGCTGCTGAGCATTAACTTTTTGCTGTTTGCCAGCGCAGGTAATTTTACGGTGTTTTCTTCCGGTTTTTCGATGAGTTATGAAACGTTTTTTGTTCTGGCGGCAATTTTCGGCGTGTCGCTGGCGCTGATGTTTCTGATTTCGTTTTCATCGTTTCTGCAAAACGTTGTAACGGCGGCTGCGGTTGGTTTTTTTGTGTATATAAGCCTTAATCAGTTTGCCCTGTTTGACAAGTTTTCTTTTCTGGCCTATATGACCGCGCCGTATCTGGGCAATGAAACGGCCATGAATTTTATGACCAATTCGGATATCGTGGCGTCCGGTGCCGCGGCTGTGCTGAGTTTTATTTTTCTGGCAATGTCGGACAAAAAGAACATTGCCTATTTTACCGGCATTCTGATCGTGGTGTTTGCAGGCATTCTGGCCGACGAATATTTTAACCGTGAGAACCACAATGAGTTCAAGACGGTTTATGACAATTCCTTTTCGAAGGCGGAACGCGGCAAGAAGTTTATATACATCATGCTGCCGAACGCGGCGTCCGTGAGTTATCTGGAAGATATGAAAGAAGCAAACGCCGATGCCAAAAAGGTTGAAAACGTTCAGAATATTATGCTCGGCTTCTTTGCCAAAAACGATTTTACACTGTATCCGAACGCCTTTGTGACGGCTGATGATCCGTTTAAAAACATGATCAGAAGCTTTAACAACCTTTCCAAAGACAAGGAAGACAGCTTTATTGCGTCAACGGTTTCAATGGACGGTTACTGGAGTTTCAAGAACATTAACGACGAATATATCTACCTGAACGAAAACCAGCTCTTTGACGTTTTCAGAAAGGCCAGGTACAAAATTTCGGCCTATAAGTCGCGCGGAATGGACATGTGCGGCAAAAACGGCGTTCGCAACGCCGACCGCTGCGTGGAAAAAGTCAACAGCCCGATCAGTTTTGATGATATGAAACTTTCGACTTTGGAACGTACTAAACTGCTGGTAATTCAATGGCTGGAGAGTATGGGCGTCTTTAACAACATGGAGCCTCTTTATACGGCGTTGAAGGCGGTAACCCGTCCGGACAATCTGCCCATGGTTGGTCAGAAGTTTGATAATCTGTATGTGGTTGATGCGCCGAAAACGCTTGAAGCCGCAGGAAAGGATATTGTCAAAGACAGAGGAAATCAGGCTTATTTTATTATGGCGGATATGCCGTCCGACATGTTCGTCTATAACGAATTCTGTCAGATTAAGCCGATTTCGCAATGGCTGGATATGGAAAGTCTGCCCTGGATCATCAATAAAAACCTTTACAATAAAAGAACCGCCTATCTGGATCAGACGGCCTGTCTGTTCGGCAAACTTGAACAATTTATGGATTATCTGAAAAAATCGGGCGTGCTGGACAAATCTGTCGTTGTCATTCAGGGGCTGAGCGGCGCCGACGACCTTAAAAACGTGACCGAACGCCAGTTTATTCCCGATTTTAAGAATAAAAAACTGGTCACAATGGCTATCCGCGATCCGCTGAAAAAGCAGTTCACGGTCGGAGAGGAAGTTTGTATGGCCGCAGATATTCTTAACCAATATCTGTTCAAACGGGGAAAATGTTCCGAAATGAACGGTCTGGAACTGCATTCCGGCGCCAAAAAAGAGCTTAAGGGCATGTTGGGGCGTTATAAAATTACGCAAAAAGCGGCTCAAGACGCTATCAGACATTTTACAGACTGGCATAAGCTTTGGAACAAAGTTAACAAGATGCCAAAAGGTTCCATAGGGATTGTTCCTTTGCCAACACCGGAAGAACAGGCTGAAAAAGCTTTGGACGAGTTGGACGCCTCGCGCGAGCCGGATGAAATCAGTGCCGGGCAGCCGCCGGAGCGCAGTATCGGCGAAGCTCCGGTTATGCAGGCGCCGGTTCCTGAAAATCCGGAAGACGACGTTGAATCTTTGCAGGAAAAGATGATTGAATCTGATACGACAAGTGCCGGCGACGGTTCGGATATTGCCGCGCCGTTCGGAAAGACAATCTCCGAAGACGATGAAAAAGCGGAACCGGAAAAAGGGTAATATTTTTTGAAAAGCGGATTGAAATCATGGATTATGCGAAGGTTTTCACCTCTGGCTCAGCGGCGGATAAGGGCTTTTGCCGCAAACCGGAGGGCTTTGACTGCATTGGTTGTTTTTGTCGCAGTTTTTGTGTTGACGCTTTTTGCCGAGTTGATAGCCAACGACAGGCCGCTGTTGCTGAAGTATAACGGAAAGCTGTATTTTCCGGTGTTGTTTGAATATACGGAACAGGAATTCGGCGGCGATTTTCCGACGCCGGCGGATTACCGTGACGAATTTGTTCGGCAGAATATAGAGAAGAGCGGTTGGATGATTATGCCGCCGGTGCCGTTTTCCTTCAATACGGTTGACTATGACCTGACCACGCCGACACCGGCACCGCCGAGCAGCCGCCACTGGCTGGGAACCGACGATGAGGGCAGGGACATTCTGGCTCGGATATTGTACGGAATCCGGCTGTCGGTGGTTTTTGCTTTTCTGCTGACAATGGTTTCTTCGCTTATCGGCATTTCTGCCGGTGCGGTGCAGGGGTATTTTGGCGGCAGAGTTGATATTTTTATGCAGCGGTTTATGGAAATATGGGAATCGCTTCCGCAGTTGTTTATTTTGATTATTGTCGCCAGTATTTTCGTTCCGACATTTTGGAGCCTGCTGATTATTTTGATGTTTTTTTCCTGGACGTCGCTGACCGGAATGGTGCGGGCGGAGTTTCTGCGCGCCAGAAATCTGGAATATGTAAAAGCAGCCAAGGCTTTGGGGGTAGGAAACGGGCGGATTATCTTCCGGCATATTCTGCCCAATGCCGTGGTTACGACGGTTACGTTTGTGCCGTTTATTCTGTCGGAAGCGATTGTGGCTCTGACGGCGCTTGATTTTCTGGGGCTGGGATTGTCGCAGGATTATCCAAGCCTGGGCGATTTGGTTCGGCAGGGAAAGGATAATCTGCAGGCGCCGTGGATAGGCATAACGATTTTTATTGTTTTGTCCAGTCTGCTGACTTTGCTGATTTTTATAGGCGAGGGTGTGCGAGACGCTTTTGATGCAAGGAAAAGCAAGTAATGGCTCTTTTGGAAGTTAGTCATCTCGGTGTCGGTTTTCGCGGTGCCGACGGAGAAAAAGACAATACAGCGGTTGATGACGTATCGTTTGCTCTGGAGGCCGGCGAGGTACTGGGTGTGGTCGGAGAGTCGGGATCCGGCAAGTCGGTAACGGCGTTGTCAATTTTGGGGCTGCTGCCGTATCCGAAAGCGTATCATATGCCGGGAAGTTCTGTTCGGTTTGCGGGCAGGGAACTTATCGGAGCACCGGAAGAGGAACTGCGCCGGGTCAGAGGCAACGAAATCGCCTTTGTTTTTCAGGAACCGATGTCGTCGCTGAATCCGCTGCATACAATTGAAAAACAGATTGGCGAAACATTAAGGTTGCATAGACAACTTTCTGAAAAAGAAGCGAAAAAAGAAGTTTTGCGATTGTTGAAGATGACCGGTATAAAGAATGCCCGGGCGAGAATGAAAGCTTATCCATTTGAGCTTTCCGGAGGGCAGCGCCAAAGGGTTATGATTGCCATGGCGATAGCCAATTATCCGAAAATTCTGATTGCCGATGAGCCGACAACAGCGCTTGACGTGACAATTCAGGCGCAAATTATTGATTTGCTTATGGATTTGCGCAAAAAAATGGATATGGCAATTATTTTCATCAGCCATGATTTGCGTATTGTCCGCAAAATTGCCGACCGGATTGCCGTAATGAAGAACGGGCGGGTTGTAGAGCAGGGCGACAGTGTCAAAATCTTTGAAAATCCTGAAGCCGATTATACTAAAAAATTAATTGGCGCTCATTCGTCTTTGAAATTACATAATAATATTTCTAACGATGTTGTGCTTTCGGTTGAAAATGCCGAAGTGCGTTTTCCGGTTAAGAAAAGCTTTTGGGGTAGTGTGAGACAGGAAATCAAAGCGGTTGACCGTGTAAGTTTTGAATTGCGGCGAGGTGAAACGCTGGGAATTGTCGGCGAGTCCGGTTCGGGTAAGACAACTTTGGGAATGGCTGTTGTAAATCTGATAAAGTCGTCGGGGCGTTTTTGTTTATATAACATTGAAAAACAACCAATTAAAAGAGAAAGTAAAAGTTTTAGAAAAACAATACAAATTGTTTTTCAGGATCCGTACAATTCTTTGAATCCGAGAATGAATATTGAGCAGATTGTAGCCGAGGGATTGGAAGTTCATTATTCCGGGCTTTCAGAAAAAGATAAAAAAGAAAGAGTAATCAAAGTGTTGTCTGAAGTTGGTCTGGGAGCGGACGTTTTGAACAAATATCCGCATGAGTTTTCGGGCGGACAACGGCAGCGGATTGCAATTGCCCGGGCTTTGGTGTTGGAACCGCAGGTTTTGGTTCTTGACGAGCCAACTTCGGCACTTGATGTTACAATTCAGGTGCAACTTATTGATTTGCTGCAAAAAATTCAGCAAAAAAATATGCTTGGCTATATTTTTATTTCGCATGACATGAAGGCGGTTCGGGCGATGTCGGACCGGATTGCCGTTATGAAAGACGGGAAATTTGTGGAAGTAGGCAGCCGGGAGCGGATTTTTGACAATCCGCAGGAAGAATATACGCGGAAGCTGATAAGTGCATCCGTTTGATTTAAGGACATTAACAATGGGATTTTATGTAAGAAAAGGATTTAATTTCGGGCCTTTGCGGGTTAATTTTTCCAAGTCGGGCATCGGATTGTCTCTGGGCGTCAAAGGGCTGCGTTTTAGTGCCGGACCGAACGGAAGTTATGTTCATGCAGGCAGAAAGGGCGTTTACTATAAGCAGAAGCTTCCTGAAATCGGCGAAAGCAAAAATATGCTGCGTCTGAGCTGGCCTTTGCTGACGATTTTGGCAATTGTGATTGCCGGTATTTATTTTTATCTGCAAGCCGGCGGTGATATTAGCGTAATGAAAAGTTTGCTATGGCAGCAACTGACAAATTGGTCATAACGGAAAAGAACAGTCGGCACAGTGTTGCCGGGACATGTTTGAAGATTGCAATTGACATTTTAGGTCTGCTGACGGCGGCCGTGATTATCTTTTTTCTTTGCAGCCCATGGTTTCTGGTAAAGTTTATTTCGAAATTCATTGACTGATGATTTGACGACAACGGCGTAGAATTTATCGAATAATTTTATTCAGCTCGCTCTGAGCGCTCGGTGTACTCCTCTAAAATATAATATCAAATTATGCATAACATATAAAATCCGCGGTGAATCTGTGGTCGTTGTCCGAAATTTCCAAATTTTGATTTTTTTCGATATTTTGGCTATTTAGAATCGAGACCAAAAGCGCGCAGCCAATCATTTTTGACAGGCGTTGCCAAATTTTTTGGACTTCCGGCTTATCTTTGGAGCGCCAGAGGTTTAAATCAATCAGGGCTTCTTCTTTCGGCAGGCCGGCCAGCTCCACAATTTTCAAAAACGTTTCTTCTGAGGGTGTCTTTTTTTCATTCCTAAATTCAGACATAACACATTTCGTAACACCTATTTCTCGGGCGAGGTTATTGTATCCGGCTAACCCATACCTTTTAATAGCTTTTTCTGCATAATCAGAGAATTTTTTCATTTTCAAGCCCCTATATAGCTATTTAAGCAAGTTATACATAGCATTTAAAATTATTTTTGACAACGTTTTTTTAACGAATTAGCTTATAGGTTATCAATATGGCTAACTAGTTTAATTTTAAGGTTAGCTAAAAAGATAACCAACAAAAGGACACCCCCATGTCTGACAGTTTTATAAAATTACCGTCTAAACTACTTTTCAATCCAGAGATTAGCAGTCTTGAATTGCGGCTGCTTGGTGTGCTGATGTTTCATGCGGCCATGAATAAAACAGAGCCTGGACATATCAAGTACGGCGCAGAAAAACTCGGCCAGCAGATAGGCGTCGGCCGCGAATCATGCAGAAAAGCATTAAAAAAGTTACAAAATCTTAATTTTCTAAAAATAAAACACCGCGGAAATCTAATAAATGAAAGCTACGGAATCTCAAACGATATTGAGTTGACGATTTCTGACGGTTTAAAATTTCTGGAGAATGGGGGTTCTCCGGAAAAAGGTGACCTGTATTTAAATAATGCAGGTCACCTGCCTTTAAATAATGCAGGTCACCTGCCTAAAAAAAAGGCAGACCTGCCTAAAAAATGGGCAGACCTGCCTTTAAATGAGGCAGGTCATATAGATGATAGATTTAAAATAAACCTAGATTTAAATAAACCTAGGGCGCGCGGGAGCGCGCCTGCGCCCGCGCATACGCGCGAGCAAAATGAACCGGCCGACGTTACGGCCGGTCGGACAATACCAGACGGCGACGCTGACGCAATCGCCGAAAACTCAGCAAAAGAAGTGCAGGCGGCGGCCGTGCAGACTGAACTTGAAGATTTTTGTCTTGTTTCGGCCTTTTTTGAAGATTTCCCAGGGCTTGAACCATGGGTCAGATTTAGCAAAGTAGGGGGTTATTTTGCTTTACAGCCTATCGGTAACCTAGGAAAACAGCGCCTTGATGTTGAAAGTTCGAAAGTGCGCAGCTGGTTTGATTTGCACGGCGCTAAGCTGATTTTTGAATCAGCGACAAAAGTTCTTAAAGGTCAAATTTTGAAAGGGAGTGCAGCATAATGGCAGAGACAATCGGACTGATTAAATGCCCGATATGCGGTCGGGAAGAACAAGAAATTCGGGTTAATAAGAACCGGAACCTTTACACCTACTGCGAAACGGGTTGCAGGCTGACGTTTTCAACGAACACCAGCCGAAAAGCGCTGCCGGTTTTGAAATCCGGCCGGATTTTTGCTTATAACGGCTACGAAATGCGGCCGCTGACAGCAGAAAATCAGGAAACTATCATCAACAAACCGGCCGGAGTGGTTCCGGTCGTCAAAACGGAGGTAAAACACGATGAACCAGGAATTAGCGGAAATATCGGACGAAATCCAACTATCGGACGGACAGACGGACAACCTGCAACCGCTGCCGGAAACACCGGCGGCGGAGAATATAAACCAAGCGGACTCCTTGGCTGGCTTTGGGACGACGACACAGACGACGATTGACGACCGGTATTATAGCCAGGGCGAATTTGAATCGGCATTTAATGAGTTTTTAATATTTCTGAAATCGCCGCAAACCAGCCTTGACGCGTTTGAAACATTACGGGCGCAGGGTCAGACATTGGCAGCTGGCAAAATTTATCAAATGGCGCAGAATTACCGCTTTTTGCGATTTCTTATCGACCGCAGAACGCAGCTTTTGCATGATTTTGCGCTAATCAGTATTTTTGCGAGCTGCGAAGCAAATGCAATCGTGTATAACTGGACGGGGATTTCACTAGCAGAAAAGGCTAAACTATGGTTAAGAAGCAAAATAAAACAACGTGCAGAACAAGTGCAGAAGTCGGGCAAGCGCAGCGTTTGGGGATTTTTGGGGCGTCCGGCTGCGGAAAAACAACAAAAGCCAGGGAATTAATCCAGAGACTGAATCGGGTCATTTTCTTTGAACCGCTGGCCGACGATTTGCGTCGGCTGACGGAAAAAGACGGTTTTAAAGCGGTTGTCGGACTTCCGGAGATTTTTCGGAAAGTCCGCACCGACTTTGCTAAAGGGTTTAAAATCGCTTATTACCCGGCTGCAGGAAGTGAAACGGACGAACTGTCGAAACTGTCTGATTTTCTCATGACTATACAATCAGGCTATGGTTTCCGGCATAATGCGCAGATAACGCTTGTTATCGACGAGCTTGATTTAAGTTTCCCGACTGGCGAAAGCCTGAAAAACCCGCGCAACGGGTTCAAAAACCTTTGTTGCCGGGGACGGCATACCGGAATCCATATCGTCGGACTGTCGCAACGTATGCACTTGGTTGATAACGTCTTCCGGGCGAATTGCTCGGCAGTGTATCTTTATCGGCACAGTGAGCCGGCCGATATTGATGTCGGGCTGAAAATTATTGGCCGGGAGTACCGGGATAAATTCCGCGCTTTAGATAATTTTCAGTACATTTACAAAGCCGGCCAGAAAATAATTTTAAAAACATGAATTTTTTAAGTTACCTATATAGAGCAGGAATTAAGCAAAATCAAATATTTAGCATTTTTGACAATTATTTTGAAGTATGCACAAAATCGATTCGTTAATGAATTTTTTTTGTCATAACCAACTAACGAGGTCGAATTATGAAAACTATGGTAAAAACTGCACTTGCCGTTATTGTCGGCATTTACGCCTATAATTTTATCGTCAGCAAAACCTCTAAGTAAAAGGGGCTGAAATATGCAGACATCAATTAAAAACCTTGAAGAAAGCAAGCCGATTACTGCGGGAGCGGTAACGACTTTCAACGTCAACGCGTTTAACGTCATTAAAGACCTGTACCTTGAGTTTACTAACTCCGGGGCGGCGTCCACTCTGGCAAACTGCAAGGCCGGTATTCCGAATATTAAGGTTTTGCTCAACGGTATCAACATTCTTGATGTTTCAGTAAGCCAGATTGCTGATTTGTTTACTTTTTTGGGCACCCGTGTTCAGCAAACTGCATTAACCAACGTCTTTTCGCTGAACCTCGGCCGCCTGCTGTACCGGTTCGGCATTGCCCGCGATGAGTTCGCCTGGCGTTGTGGCAAGCAGGGCGAGACGAATCCGTCAAAAAAAATCAGCTCACTGATTGTACAGGTAACCGCCGCAGCCGAAGTAACCGGTATTACTGACGTTTCTCTGTATTCCGAACGTCTGGACATTCAGGCAGAATGGAACGACAGCTATATCCAGTTTAATAACAACTTTCAGACGTTTACCGGTACCGGACAAAGCCAGGTCAACACCCTGCCGAAAAACGCCGAGGATTTGTTCCTGCTGGCTATTGCTTATAATGGCGGCGGCGTCATCAGCCAGGGTGAAACCCTGATTAACAACCAGAACATCAGCCGCACGGTTTCGCTTGCGGTAAACAACGCCATCAATAACCTTGAGGGATACGGCGTCATTTCTGGCGCGTTCGTTCACAACTTTATGACCGGTTCGATTAACAGCGGTCTGTTTGTTAACGACATCACGTCCGAACTGTCCGTCCGCACCACATTTACAACGGCGCCGACGGCCGGCTATGATATGCCGGTTCTGAAGATTCACAACTGCCCGGCACGCATTAAGCAGCTTGTGATTTCAAGCGAACTGCAGGTCATTGATACGGTAAAAGCCGCTTAATTAGGGGGTCAACATGGCTGAAAAAGAGGAAGAGAAAGAAAAAAGCTGGCTGGACAATATAACGCTGGATAATATCATCAGCGCCGGAAAAGGGGCAGGTGAGATTTACAACTCGTTTGTCGGCGACGATTCAGCCGAGGAAACAGCTTATCTGAAAGGCCAGGTTGATACATTGAATAAGCAGGCCGAGGAGAAAAACTCCGCCGATACGATTAAAATCGGCGATTTCGAGATTTCGACGTCGTCGGTTCTTTGGATTATCGGCGGTAGCCTCGGGCTGTTGGTAGTTGCGGCAATGTTCAAAAAGGTTGTGAGGTAAGAAAATGGCGGGAGCAGTACCGGCGGGCGATTATAGCTTGGATTACAGTAATCAGCAGACGGACCAGGCAAAATCCGGCGACATCAAAAACGGGCCTATTTTCAACATTTCCGGTGTTGGAAGTATCGGAACGGTTAAGCTTTTGGCAATGGCGGGCATAGGCTGGCTGCTTTATCGTATTTTCAGCAAAAAGTAGGTGTCAAAATGGCAGTTGCATTAACTTCAAATACAACGCAAAACACATCGCAAAGCCTTGGCGACCTTGCTAAAGGAAACATTCAGGGCGGCCGCGATGTTACGTCAACGATTTATGGTTTGTACGGCGAGGAGCTGACCGGCTTTCTGAATGCGACGTCGGAAATCGCAAACAACGCCATGAATAAAACCAACTCCAGCCTTGGAGACAGTCTCTCTTATGTGGCCAACGCCTATCAGTCGGCCTATCAGGAAGGCAGCGGCATTCTGCAGCAGCTGAAGCCGGTTTTAATGGTTGGTGCGGTTGTTTTAGCCGTTTTTCTGGTTCCTAAACTCTGGAAAAGGATATAATATATTATGGCGGATTTACTACCTATTGACAACGGCCGGCAACAGGCGTCATTCAGACGATTTAAAATCGTCATTCCGGCCAACGGTTCTTATAAACTGGATAACCCGTTTAACTATTTCCGCTGCTATGGCGCGACTTTTGAATTTAAAATCATGTGGTCGGCTAACAATTCGCAGACGGATTTTGGCGAGGGATTGGGCATTCGGTTTAACGAGGTTTTACCTTATGTAATTATCAGAAATCCTGGCGAAACGCAGCTTATTGTCGATGTCGGCGTCGGCATTGGCTATTTTGACGATTCACGCTTGACGGTTTCCGGTACGGTTAAGACAATGCCGGCACCTTATAGCTTTTTTGTTGTCAACAATGTTGCTATTGCTAATGGCTCGGTAAAGGTACCGGCTGCCGCACGGACAATTATCCAAAACACCGGCGCAAACACGATGTACATCGGGGCGGCCAACGGCCTGCAGCTACAGCCGCAGGGAAGTTTTGAGGTTGAGCTGAACGAAGATTTTACAGTTTACGGTACCGACGGCGATAGCCTGGTAATCGGGAGTTTTAACTGATGATCGGACAATTTGGAACAAGCCTAAACAATCCGCCGCAGCGTTATCTTGTCGAAGAAGGCCAAAATGGCCGGAACTGGTGGCGTTTATATTCTGATGGCTGGCTGGAACAAGGTGGAGCCTATGAAAGAGATTCAGCCGGCGGCGATTGGAGCGTTTCCCTGAACTTTAACAAGCCCTTTGGAAGTGGAAATATAACAATCATGGCGACAGATTTAGGCACAAACAGTACGTCCTACGCCCGGGCTTGTTCTATCCGCGACCTGACAGCAACAAGCTTCACGATAGTTACAAGCAGCTCTTGGGCGAGAGATACAAATTCGAAGTGGGTAAACTGGGTTGCTTATGGTTGGGGAGCGTAAAAAGATGTTTAAAATTGGCGATATTTTAACAAAAGAAAACTACACCGACGGCGCAATTTGGTGCAATAAAAACGGCGCAATTATTGAAAAGCAAGGCGAAAATTATGTTATTGCCGCAATTCCGGCACCGACGGTCGCCGAAGCAGCAGCAACCGAAATCGCTGAACTTAAGCGCAAACTTTCCGATTCTGATTACGCAGTAATCAAAATTGCCGAAGGAGCGGCAACGCCTGAAGAGTACGCGGATATTATCGGACAACGAGCAACTTGGCGCACCCGGATTAATGAGCTGGAGGCGGAACTTGGCAGGTAATCTGAAAGCAGCCTTGTTTTTTGGTTTTGTAGGTTACCTGATTTTTTTATCAGGGAAGAAGATTTTGACGAACGACGACGAACAAATTGACTATATGGCGCGCACCATGTGGGGCGAAGCTAGGGGCGAGGGAGCAACGGGCATGCGCGCCGTTGGTCATGTTATCATGAATCGCGTTAAAGCCGGGAGTTGGTACGGTGCAACGCCGAAAGATGTTGTCTTGAAAAAATGGCAGTTTTCCTGCTGGAACGCTGATGACCCGAACCGGCCAAAACTTCTGGCCGTGACAACTGCAGACAGCAATTTCGCCCTGGCGCAGTCGCTGGCAAAAGCCATTTATGCAGGAACCATGCCGGACATCACAAACGGCGCAACAAACTATCTGGCGCTTGGGTCTTTGTCAAAAGTTCCGTCCTGGGCGTCAAAAATGACACAAGTTGCGGAAATCGGGAATCATACTTTTTACGCTTAAAATTCGAGCGTAGTAAAGTTGTCATGTATTAAGGGGGACAAAATGCCGCTATTAGGATGGGTCGCAAGTGGATTAGCAAGCTTTGTTATCGGTATTGCTTACGAAAAAGCAACCGATGAACCGGTTGTCGAAAGTTCAAGCGGTGTTGATTTGAGTTGGTGGGATAAGACGCTGCTTGTCGCCTTGGGGCTGGGTGCTTATTACATTTACAAAAAGGTAAAATAGCCATGGAAGAGCTTTTTATTGATATGCTGGGAAATTCGCCGACCTTGATAGCGGTTTTGCTGTTATACGGGCGTTTTGATAAACGGTGCACCCTAATCGAAAGAGATTTAAATAACTTAATGGAGGAACAAAAAAAATGCTGGTTTCGGTCTTAGCAAAACTTAAGAATAAAAGCTTTTGGGCAGGAATCGCAACAGCAATCGCCGGCGTTTTAACCGGCGCGCTGTCCGCACCTGAAGCAATCATCAATGTTTTAACTTCACTAATTGGGGGTTAATATGGCGAAAAGAACGACGAGAAAGCGGAAAAATCAGCCAGCCAGAGCAAAAACGTCTTATAAGCGTAAAACTACTGTAAAAAAGAAAAAACGCTCTGCGCAGCCAAAAAAAGACTTTCTGGACAAATGTCTTGATTTCTTCTGCTAGTGTGATATAAGAAAAAGGCTTGATGGTGCAATCATCAAGCCTTTTTAACGTCTGAAAGGAGTTGACGTATAACTTCTCTCATGATGGTTATATGATAGCCTATAAAGTTTTTATTGTCAATACAGATAATTAATTGCTCTTTTAGGTTTATCAACTCCTTTCGCAATAAGAAAGGAGTAAAAATGATTATTTTATTAATAAAATTAATCATAAGAATCTTGATTATCTTGTTGTAATCAAGTGGGAAAGGGGGCTTGCGCCCCCTTTCTTTTTAACCCAGCAACTTCTGAAAATTACTGGGAAATGTTAAAAACTTAATCCCCAAAAATTAGGGACAGCCTTTAATAGCTTATAAATATGGTTTTCAGATACTCCGAGAACTTTTCCTATTTCTTTTGCTGTATAACCGGCTTTTTTTAATCTTTCGCAGGCATATTTTTTAGAAAATAAAAGCAGTGCCGACATAAAATATTTTTGGTCTTTAAAAAGCACTTCAACGCGTGAAGTGGGCTCGTTTAGTTCATCGGCCGTAAGAAGAATAGCATCACGTTGACACATGCCGTTAGCAATATGTTTTATAACGCGTTTAACAATATATGGATTGCGCTTTATGGCTGAATTATTGCGTTCTGTTGCTACGCAATTCAAATCTGATGAGAGTTGCTCTAGCTCTTTTAATTCGGTAGAAATTTTAAGTATTTTTTCATTGATATTTGTTTTAATATTTTCGAGATTTTTTAAGTCTATCATTTTTAAACCATTAATTTTTTTATTAATAACATAGACTTAATTTTTTATACATAATCTGTAAATATTTAGTAAATTGATTTTTAATGATTTTTTTAATTAATTTATGAGCTTGATATACATAACATATATTATGCGACAAATATATGTTTGTCAAGTGGTGTGTTCCCTCTTATTATTCTTGTCTTTTCAATTGGTTATGCGTTTTGTCAAAAGTTAACTGTCGCAAAGAAAACTGTTACCGCAATTTGTGTAATGCGCAACGGCGGCATTAGATGGCAGCGTTGGAGCGCCGTGACGTAATAAAACGGTATATTGTTTGCGACTCTTTTGTAAAATCAATATATTGCCAAAAATATGGCGGCTGAGAACGAGCAAAATTATTTTATGTGATATTTTATAGCTTCTCTTCGTTCTGGGCGCTTGTTCCGTTTAACCGGAAACAAATGTAAAAAAAAACCGGGACAAAGCCCGGTTTGAGTATTATCTATTTTTTCCTGTTGCTGGAACGGCAGCCAGACGTCCCGACGCCGTAATTTCATAACCTTTGGCCCGGAGCGCTTCCTGCCCGGCCGGATTGAAGGTGTAATAGTAAATCAACTCGCGTTCGTTTATGCGATTGGCGTCCACGGCAGCTTCCGGAATGCCCCAGACGACGGAAATCGGCCAGGTCAGCAGATTCAGAAAGCCATAAAGATAATGATTGCTGTCGCCGCCATTGCCGGAAGCCAGATAAAAGTTGCCAAAGCCCGGCAAAATGTTCAACAGTCCCGCTCCTGCCGGACTGGCCGGAGATTCCCAGCCGCCGAGCGGCTTGTCAACGGTTATCCCCTGAGCCTGAAGGCTGCGCAAGGTGTTTCTTTCCTGATAGGTTAATGAGGTGCAGGCCGAAAGCGCTGCGCTTAAAGCGGCCGCTATCGCAATTTTTTTCATTTCAGAACATCCTTAATTTTCAGTTAAAACAAACCCGCTTTTAGAAAAGCGGGCGGATGTTCAGAAACCGTATATTACCAGACGGCTCGGCCTATTTGGCACAAAACCTTATTCAGCCGACATCCGTCCAATATAGACATAAGAAGTCGGCATAAAATTTTAAGTCGTTATGCAAACGACTGGTAATAAAAGGGTTTCTGACGCCCTGGACGCGTTGTTTGCGCGTCTGCAATCAGCTTATCTTTTGAATGCGGAAATGTAAAGAAGAAAATATCGAACGCCTTTTATAAATACGTTCGGTATTGAAAATGAGACAAACGGCGGTTGTTTATTTGGCAAAAATAACCTTAACCAGATTCAGCAGATAGACGACGGTAACAAAAGCCAGAGCGCGGACAGCTATGGTGTACAGCCCTGCTCCGTGTCCGATGACGGCAAACTGAATTATCAGAGCAGCTGCAATACCGCAGCCGGCAATAATCAGCCAATAGTTTTTGGTATTTATGAACAGAAATGCACAGACGGCTGCCGAAACTAGGATATAAGGGCTTTGCAGCATGCCGTAAAGATTGTGGAAAAGGTGTCTGAGTGCCGGAACATGAAAGACAAAGGCCGCCAGAAACAGGCAGATGATAACGGCCAGAATATAAAGGGCGGTGTTTTTCTTCATGATATTTTCTCCGAAAGGTTCTTTTTTATCGTTAATAACAGAAAAGGCCGAAAGCGGCAACGCCTATTAGTGATTTGCACAAGATTGGTTGCCGTTTTCGTTTTTGAGCAGGTTGTATGTGTCTTTGACAATATTGCAGCCGTAGCCGCCGAGGTATATTTTCTCGGCATAGGACAAAAATTCGGGCAAAAGCGGGTACGGTGTGCGGCGGTGCCGGTCATAATAGGCGGCGAGCAGAACGGCGTCCAGACGGTCGAGATCTTTGACCAGGCGGCTTTCCGGCGTGACGCTTTTTTCATATTCCACAAACAGTTCCGGTATTTCCGGCTTGTGCAGTGTCAGGGCAATCTTTCGGGCTGCATTCAGTTCCAGACGTCCCTTCTCTTCCGGACTGATGTTGTCATACGGCATGAAGTCGCCGGTGTGAATTTCCTGAAGATCATGGAGCAATGCCATGGCGACACTTTTGTCTCTGTTTATGTTTTCCGGTGCGAGCAGCAGCACGGACAAAGCCAACGAAAAGCTGTGTTCGGCAACGGATTCAGGACTTAAAACGCCGCCGACCAGCCAGCCGCTGCGCTTAAGGTTATGAATTTTTTTGAGAATACGAAAAATCTCTTTGCCGTGTTTGTCGATGTAAAGCGAAGCTTCGGGATAAGCCTTTGAGTTTTCTTCCTGCCTGATAAAACGGACAAAACCGGCTTCCGGAGCATCGGTGCGGCAAATATTGTCGAGGCGTCGGTTTCCTGCTGCTGCGGACAGTTTGCCGGCGGCGCTTCCGATCGCTGAGACCAATGCGAAGTTCAGTATTTTGCCTCGGTCGAGGTCTTTGGGCGCGCACAGCCAGGCGAGAAAGGCGGTGTCGAAACCCCGTGCGGCGGCGGAGTTGTCGCCTTCTTTAAGAAAACCAACGGTTTCGATGTAGTTCGACAGGTTTTTCATGCTGTTTTCTCCTGTCTTCAAGCTACTGTTTTCATTGCGGACAGTCAACAAAAAAACCGCTTCGGAATTTTGTCCGAAGCGGTCAGCCGATAAGAAAGCCGTCAGAAAGAATATCTGAGACCTGCGGTAACTTCGTTAAGGTTTTTGACTTCTTTCATGCCCAGCTGAGTGTATCTGTACATTACACGGGCGGAGATGTTGTCGTTGAAGTCATACTGAATACCGGCACCGGCACGATAGCCGAGTCTCTGCTTGTCGTCGCTGCCCTGATGGCCGCGGTATTTCAGTTTGACGTTGTAGTTGGCGATACCCAGAGAGCCGACGAGATTGAAACCGTCGCAGCCGATGGGCATATAGCCGTACAAATCCAAACCGTAGGCGTAAAATTCAGACTTGGTCTGATCCAGCGTGCCTTTCATTGATTTTCTTTCGCCGGACTGCTGGAAAAAGGCTTCCAGGCCAAGGTAGTCATAAAATCTGATACCGGCGTTGATGGCTCCGGAATTGTAGTCGGTTTTGATGCGGGTTTCTTTTTTGATGTTGGCGTCAGTGTAAACATAATCCAAACCAACATAAGGTCTGAGTTCGCTCAGGCTGTAATCTGCAGCATTTGCGCCAAAAGAGAAAAGACATGCAACGCCTGCTAAAAGTAATGTTTTCTTCATATTGTAAACTCCATTTATAAATTAAGTTTGAATATATTCTGCAATTCTAAACCGGTTTGACGCTCTAAAACTGCAGCCGGAAATATTATAAAAACAGGCTATAATATTTTCTGTTTGTGAATATAGTCGTGAAAAAAGGCATTTAAAGAGTGCAAGCTGCAAATAATCTGATAGATTATATAAAAAAGTTTAAAGGAGATGATTGTATGGTTTTTGTCTGTCCGCCGAAAGACTGTGCGCAATGCCCGCGTCTGGTCGAGTTTCGCAAGGGAAACATGGCTAAGTTTCCGACGTATTACAACGGTCCGGTTCCGCCGTTCGGACCGATAGAGGCAGAGGTGCTGATTGTGGGGCTGGCCCCGGGGCTTAACGGCGCCAACCAGACTGCCCGCCCCTTTACCAACGATTATGCCGGCGACGTGCTGTATCCGATTTTGAAAAAATACGGTTTTGCCACCGGAAACTACGGCAAAAGAAAAGACGACGGTTTCGAACTGCAAAACGTGAGGGTTACCAATTCGGTTCGCTGTGTGCCGCCGCAGAACAAGGTAACCGGCGACGAAGTGCATGCCTGCGGAAAGTTTCTGACTGAGGAAATCGGCGACATGAAAAACCTGAAGATTGTGCTGACGCTGGGCAGCGTGGCGCATAGCGCGGTTTTGGGCGTGCTGGGTTACAAAAAGGCCGCTTTCAAATTTGCTCACGGCGCGGTGCACCGACTGGAAAAGCACAATCTGCTGATGGTCAATTCCTATCATACTTCGCGTTACAACATCAATACAGGGGTGCTGACTTACGAAATGTTTGAAGAAATTATCCGAAAAATTTCCGATATGCTTAAAAAATCTTGATTTTTTCGTCAAAAAGTGATTGAAGTGAAGACAGATAAAAATCTATTATTCACTTAAAATCAATAAGTATATGGCACAGAGTATTATTACGGTTCCGTTGTATTCGGTTGAAGAAAACGACGGATTGAACAGATCTTTGCGACAGAAAACTTTTAAGGAAGCTGTTGCACGTATGTATCGGGAACACGGTATGTATATCGTATATAACCGTCAGATGAGTTATGACCGGTTCGGCCGTTCGCCAAACATGCTTGACGTTCCGGTAATCGTTGCTTTCGGCCGTCTTTATGATACCGAAGGCGGACGTAAGGTCTTCGGTGCAAAACACCCTTATCTGCTGAACTGGTTCGATGAGATTGAGCAGCTTGGTTTTGACCATTTTGTGTATAATCACAGAATTAAGAAAGTGCTGGCTGTCAACGAAGAAGAAAACGTTATTCTTGATGACGCGGTCTGCCAGAGGCTGGCTTTGGGAAAAGAGGTTCCCGGTTATGGTTCAAAGAGAGAATGGCTGTTGTCCGAGCCTGTGTTTAAGCCGATTTGCGCGGGCTCCGACCGTTATGATTATGCCGTATTGTCAAAGGTTTTGTCCGATATCCGGCTGAATCCGACGGGGTTTCAGGGGTTTGCTTCTTATTCGCAGGTATATTATGCAGACGGAACAATGGAAATTTCCGGTATCGGGACGCAGTATGTTTTTGACGACTGCATTGTCGAAAAAGGGCTTCTCCGTCACATGTTTGCCGGCAACCGGGCGGTTTTGAACCGGATTAAGGCTGACAAGGGGCATGCCATGATTCTGGACAGCAACAAACAGGTATATCCGCTGATGGAGAACAGTGTGCCGATTAAGCGCCGCTATGTTGAGAAGTGGCTTAGCAATGTCTAAAAAAAAGGGTTCCGTTCATTTATGATCGGAACCCTTTTTTTAATCAGTGGCCAATGCCGGCAAACCCCATAAAGGCCATGGACAGCAGGCCTGCCGTCAGCAGGGCTATGGGAGCGCCTTTAACCGCGGCGGGAAGCCTGGTGCGCGACATCCTTTCCCGCAAGCCGGCAAACAGAACAATGGCCAGCGTAAACCCCATGGCGTTAGCCAGTCCGTAGCAGACGGAAGACAGCAGTCCGAAATTTTTCTGAATGGCCAGAATGGCAACGCCCAGAACGGCACAGTTGGTCGTTATCAGCGGCAGGAAAATGCCCAAAGCCTGATACAGCGGCGGCGAAACTTTTTTGAGAATAATTTCGACCATCTGCACCAGCGAGGCAATGACCAGAATGAAAACGACGGTTATCATGAAGGTCAGGTTATTAGGAACCAACAGCTTGTAATATATCAGGAAAGTAACGATTGCCGACAGTGTCATGACGAACATGACCGCAAAACCCATGCCGAGCGCGGTGGATATTTTCTTCGATACGCCGAGAAACGGACAAATGCCCAAAAACTGTGACAGGACGATGTTGTTTACAAAAATGGCGGCGATAAAAATCATCAGATAGCTCATTTATTTTACTCCCCGCAGTTTGTTGAAGACGATAATCAGTCCGGCCAAAGCGATGAAAGCGCCGGGCGGCATGATGAACAGCAGCAGCGGATAAGTCCCCTCGCCGGCAAAACTCCAGCCGAAAACGGAATAGGAGCCAAGGATTTCGCGAACAATGCCGAGCGACGTCAGACCGAGCGTGAACCCAAGCCCCATGCCGACAGCGTCAAGAACGGACTGAAACAGACTGTTTTTGGCGGCAAAGGCTTCGGCGCGGCCGAGAATGATACAGTTGACGACAATCAGGGGTATGAATATGCCCAGCTGCGCGTGGAGTTCAGGCAGATATGCGGCCATCAGCAGGTCAACCACGGTTACAAATGAGGCAATGATGACAATATAGCACGGAATGCGCACCATGGCAGGAATGAGATTTTTGACCAGAGAAATGGCCGAATTGGAAAGAATTAGCACAAACAGCGTCGCCAGCCCCATGCCGAGGCCGTTGCCGGCAGAGGTGGTAACGCCCAGCGTCGGACACATGCCGAGAAGCATTACAAAGGTCGGATTTTCGCGGATAATGCCGCGGGTCAGGTTTTGAACACTTTGCGAACTCATGATTTAAATTCCTGCTGAAAAAGTTGTGTATGCGTCGTAAGCGCGCTGAATGGCGTCAATGACCGCGCGGGAACTGATGGTTGCCGCGGTTACGGCGTCGATGTCGCCGCCGTCTTTTTTGACCCGGAAATCAATCTTGTCCGGATTCAGTCCTTTAAATTGGCCGGCGAAAGCTTCGTCGGCGACCTTGGTTCCGAGACCGGGCGTTTCCTTGTGGTCGATGAGCTTGTAGCCGCTGATGCTGCCGTCCAGAGTGAAACCGACCATTATCTCCATTTTGCCGCCAAAGCCCCTGTTGGTATAGGATTTGATGGCCAGAGCGACGATTTTGCCGTCACGGCGAACCGGATACATTGTCAGGCGTTTGTTATCCGAGGTGGCAATGTGGGTTCTTTCCGCAAAAGGATTGTTGTCAAATCCTTCGGGGACGATTTCGGCAATGGCGCGGAGTTCAAGGTTATCTTTGACCGCTTTAATCGGCGCCTCGGTTTTGCGGTGGACATAGGCCAATATCAGGGCAGACAGCGTGCAGACGATGACCAAAGCCGCGGTCATATTGAAAAGGTTTGATTTAAGAGGCTGTTTTTCTGCCATTTATTTTCTCCCTGTGCCAAAAACGCGCGGAACGGTAAAGTAGTCTATCAGCGGAACAAAAGCGTTCATAATCAGGATGGCGAAAGAAACGCCTTCGGGATAAGCGCTCCAGCGGCGGATAATGACGGTCAGAATGCCGCAGCCGACGGCAAAGACGATCTGTCCTTTGCGGCTCATCGGAGTCGTAACATAATCGGTTGCCATAAAAATTGCGCCAAGCAGCAGTCCGCCGGAAAGCAGCTGGGTTATCGGTTCAACCTGAATGTTGCCGGTATGCAGCCATATAATACTTGTAAAGATGAAGACTGTTGCAACATAGTAAAAAGGAATGTGCCAGGTAATGATTCGCCGCCAGAGCAGCCAGGCAAAACCGAGAAGCAGCGCCAGTGCCGAAACTTCGCCAATGCAGCCGCCGGTATAGCCGACAAACATCTGCCAGTAGTCGGGAAGCTCTGACAGGCTGCCGGTCAGTTTGGTTGCCGAACTTTCGGCGTCAATATGTTTGAGGATACCGAGCGTCGTTGCCCCCGTTTCGGCGTCGGCGTTCAAAAAGTTCAGAAAATCCGGTTTCGGCCAGCTGGTCATCTGCACCGGAAAGGAAATGAACAAAAAGACGCGTCCGACCAATGCCGGATTGAAGACGTTTTTGCCCAAACCGCCAAAAGCCATCTTGGCAATGACGACAGCGACGAAACAACCGATGAGCGTCATCCAGACCGGCATGTTTGACGGCAGATTAAAAGCCAGAAGCAGGCCGGTAACGACGGCGGACAGGTTGCCTGTGGTCGGAGCGGTTTTCAGGACATAGCGGCAGGTCAGATATTCAAAGGCGACACAGCCGGCGACGGCAGTAAGCACGACAATCAGCGCGCCCAGTCCGAAAATGAGCGAGGCCGCGGCCAAAGCCGGCAACAGCGCGATGATGACGTCAAGCATGATGCTGCGGGTATCCTGCGGAGAATTGATGTGCGGAGCGGTAGATATTTTGAGCATAGTCACAAGCCTTATTTTGATTTTTTCAGTTCATATTTGCCGAGTTTGCAATAATCCAAAAGCGGGACGCGCGCCGGACATATATAAGCGCAGGAACCGCATTCGATACAGTCCAGAACATGAAGTTTCTTCATTTCATGATAGTCTCCGTCGCGAACCTGCGAGGCGATGGCAAAAGGCATAAGGCCGACCGGACAGGCTTCGACACATTTGCCGCAGCGAATGCAGACCGTTTCTTCCGGTTTGAACGAAATATCGTCCTTAAACAGCAGGATGCCGGAACTGAGCTTGGTTATCGGGGCGTTGATATTAACGGCGGAAGTGCCCATCATCGGGCCGCCGAAAATGATTTTGCCGATTTCGGCCGGATTGCCGTGCACTTTGCTGATGAGAAACGATGCAGGAGTACCGATGCGAACCATAAAGTTGGAAGGCGTTTCGGCAGCGTCGCCGCTGACGGTAACAACGCGCTCAAACAACGGCTTGTTTTTCTGAACCGCCTCGTAAACGGCATTGACAGTGCCGACATTCTGGACGATGCAGCCGACATCGGCCGGCAGTTTTCCTGAAGGCACCTCCCTGCCCGTAACGGCTTCAATCAGTTGTTTTTCGGCGCCTTGCGGATATTTGGTTTTCATAACCTGTACGTTGACGCCGACGTAAGAACGGGTAATTTTGCGCAAAGCTTCGATTGCGGCCGGTTTGTTTTCGTCAACGGCGATGATTGCGTTTTGAATGCCCAGAGCCTTGTTGAGTATTTTGGCGCCGACGATAATCTGTTCCGCTTTTTCAACCATCAGCCGGTCGTCGGCTGTCAGGTACGGTTCACACTCAATACCATTGACAATCAGACAGTCGACTTTTTTGTCGGCGGGAACGGCGGTTTTAATCGGGGTCGGATACCCTGCCCCGCCCATGCCGACAATGCCGGCTTCGCGGATTTTGGCTATAATTTCTTCAGGAGAGGCGCCAATTTCGCGAACGATGCCGGGCGTGCGGTCAATGGAAGGTTCCCATTCGTCGCCTTCAACCCTGATGGTTATCATTTGTTCCAAATAGCCGAATTCGCCTTCTATTTCTTCCACTTTCAGAACTTCGCCGGAAACGGAGGAATGAACGTCGGCGGAGACAATGCCGTCGGCATCGGCCAACAGCGTGCCGACCCGAACTTTATCGCCTTTGGCCACCAGAATCTTTGCCGGGCTGCCGATATGCTGTTTGACCGGGATGTAGACGGTTTCGGGCAGTCCGGCGTCTTCAATCGGCCTGTCCGCGGTAATTTTGTGTTTATCGGGGTGAATGCCGCCGATGGTAAAAGTTTTTTTATTGCTCATTTTCTGCCTCGGTTGATGTTTTGCCGCCGGTGCAGATGATGGCGCCGGTCGGACAGGCTTCGGCCAGCCGCGTACCGAACTCGTCAGGCGAAACGGCGGGCGGAATATAGGAAAGATTGTTTTCGATCCGGACATCCGGACAGATTTTGGCGCATTTCATGCAGGCAATACAGGCCGCTTTGCAGTTTTTGCGGGCCAGAGCTCCCTTTTGCGTGTTGCTGCAGGCAACGTAAACGCGGACGCCGTTTTTACCTTTAGGGCGGATTTCATACAGGCCGCGGGGGCAAGTGCGCACGCAGGCGCCGCAAGACGTGCATTTATTTTCGTCAACAACCGGAATTCCCGTGGTTTCGTCCAGGCGGATAGCGCCGAACGGGCAAGCCCGGACACAGTCTCCGAAACGAAGACAGCCGTTGGGACAGCCGCTGCGGCCGACGGAAACGCGGGCGGCCATTCGGCAGCTTTTCATGCCGGTATAGACAACTTTGTCCGGCGCATTTTGGCAGGTTCCGTTGCATTTGAGCACGGCGACAGTCGGCTCTCTTGCCGCAGCGACATAACCGAGTTCGGCGGCGACTTTGTCCATGACCTCCTTTCCTCCGGCCGTGCAGAACAGTTCTTTGAACTGTTCTTTGCTGCTGTTGGCGCAGGCTACGGCAAAGGCGTGGCAGCCGGCTTTGCCGCAGGCGCCGCAGTTGGCGCCGGGCAGCAAGGCCTCGATTTCGGCAATTTTAGGGTTTTCCTCTACCCGGAACTTCTGCGAAACGATATAAAGGACAATGGCGGCCGCCAAAGCGGTGCCGCCCAAAATCAAAATGTTAGAAATGATTAAAGCTGACATAAAAAGAGTTTTCTCCGTTACACCATAATGCTCAAAAAATAACACATTTTTTATGTAAACAAAGCAAAATCTGCCGCTTACACCCAAAATAAAGCGCTTCAATCCCTGATTTTGAAGCTGAAACGGCGTGTAAAGCTTTTATGAAACAGCCTCAGAACCAGATAGTACGGTATGAGAATCGTCAGGCTGTATATTGCGGCGGCAGTTTCGTCGGCGGTAAATATCCAGGTAACGGCAAGTGTCGACAAAACCAGTATCAATGGCAGAATATAGGCGAAAAGTACGGCCGCCCAGCCCCGGTTCTCGGCAATGGCGACCATAACGGTCTGACCGGGCTGATAGCGTTCAGGGGTCGGCGAATATATTTGCAGGCTGTGAAGGCGGCAGTCGAATATGCCGCAGCCGTCTTTCAGACAGCAGGTCGCACAGGCTGACCGGGAAGCAATTTCGACCGTTACGGTTTCGCCGTCGACGGCGGTAACGGTTGCCGAATGTTCAATGACTGACAAGGTTTATTCTCCCAATATTTTTCTGGCTTTGTCCGAGACCAGCGTTTTAAGGCTGCCGTCTTCCTCACGGACGAACATGACAAGCGCCAGATTGTTGTCGGCGGCAAATTTCAGCGCCTTCGTTTCGCCCATGGACATGGCAGCGGTCGCCAGAGCGTCGGCGTCCATGCAGTTGTTGTCGAAGACGGTAACCGAAGCCAGATTGTGTTCTACCGGATAACCGCTTTTGGGCGAAATGGTATGCGAATATTTTTTGCCGTCTTTGTAATAGTAGTTGCGATAATCGCCCGAGGTGGCGACCGCCGCGTTTCTCAAATCGGCAACAAATGCGGTTTCCGGTGTTTCGGAAGGTTTGACAACACCGATTTTCCAACCTTTTTCCTCTTCGGAGCGGCTGCCGCGGGCAACGACTTCGCCGCCGATTTCAACGACAAAATCCGTGTAGCCTTCGTCTTCCAGAAGCCTGGCGATGCGGTCGACGCCGTAGCCTTTGGCAATGGCGGAAAGATTGATGTAAATATTGTCGTTGCTCTTTTTTACGCGGGAATAGCCGTCGGCAAATTTCAGCTTGTCAAAACCGGTATATTTCAGCACTTCTTTAATTTCTGCTTCCGAAGGCGCTTTTTTGGGCACTGAAGCCCCGAATCCCCACAGGTCGACAAGTCTGCCGACGGTCGGGTCAAAGGCGCCGCCGCTGAGGCGCCAGATTTTGGCCGAATCTTTCATGACTTTTGACATTTCGGGCGAAAGATCTATCCACTCGCCGGCTTTGGCGTTGTTTAGCCGGCTGATTTCCGATTCAGAATCGAAAACGGACATTTCCCGATTCAGTTCGTCAAGGCGCTGTCTGATTTTCTGCGGCAGCATGTTGTCTTCTTTCCGCGTACGTATTTTAACGTTGTAATAGGTTCCCATCGTTTGTCCGCTGATGCTCTGATACGGTTTGTCGCCCGCATAAAAATACCAGGCGGCGTAACCGAGGACGAAGAATATTGAAAAGTAGCGAAGAATTCTCATATATGTTTTACACCCTGTTGCCGAAGCTGTTTTACTTTAAATAAATTTTGTGTTTATATTTAAACGTATCCGTCAATTTTTCGAAAGGTAATTATAATATGCTGGATAAAATTAAATCAATAAAAAACAATCTTCGTATCGGAGATAAGCTTGAAGAACTGAGAATCAAGGAGATGTCTGCCCAGATTGCCGGTTTTTTCAAGAAAATTTACGGTTTTATTTACAGATTTTTCAACTTGGCGGGAAAAAACTTCAGCCGGAGCGGCATTTCCGCAAATCTGGTTTCGGTTTCGGGATTTGTCATCGGCATTTTTGCCATTAATTTTCTGGCAATGGAAATGTATGGCTACGCATTGTTCTGTATTCTCGTCAACAGGGCTTTTGACGCTCTTGACGGTGCAATTGCCCGCCATTCGGAAGTGACAGACTTCGGCATTTTTCTTGACGCTGCTCTGGATTATATTTTCTATGCAGGGGTTATTTTCGGCTTTGCGCTTGCCAATCCGTATGACAACGCCGTTGCCGCCGGTTTCCTGCTGTTTGCCTTTGCGGCTTCTTCCTGTGCCCTGCTGGCTTATGCGGTTGTTGCCTATAAAAACAACTCTGCCGAAAAGCTGAATCTGAATCAATCGCCTTTTTATCTCGGAGGCTTTGCTCAGGGATTTGAAACCTTTACGGCTCTGGTCGTCCTGTGTATCGTTCCGGGCTGGTTTATGCCGATTGCCATTATCCTCGGCGTTTTGAGCCTGGTTAAGGCTCTGAGCGTGATTGCCGCGGCTTATTACAATTTTGTCATAGCGCTGAAAGCGAAAAAGAAAAACAACAATGGCTAAGGGAAGCTTGAGTCCGGCACTGTTTCTGGCGGTTTTTCTGTTCTTTTCGGAAGCGGTTGCCGCGACTGCGGAAAATGAAACCGACAAAGTTACCGCCTCGGTCATAACCAGCAGCGAAAAAGTGAATCCGACGCAGGATATTGACGTGCTTATCCGTCTGCAGATGCATGACGATTGGCATACTTACTGGAGCAATCCGGGCGATGCCGGGCTTTCGACGCAGGTAAAATGGCAGCTCCCGGAGGGATATGTTGTCGAAGAGCCGGTTTTGAGCCGACCTCAAAAGTTTATGTTTGACGGTTTGGTACAATACGGTTACGGCGACGTGGCTTATTTGCGCACAAAAATAAAACCGCAGCCGGAAAGTCTGCCCGAAGGAAGCCGGAAATATTTCTCGGCAGTCGTTTCGTGGCTGGCCTGCAAAGACGTCTGTGTTCCCGAAACGGTTAAGCTTAACTTCATGCTGCCGGTAACCAACCGGTTGACGGAGATTTCACAGGAATGGGCCGCCGAAGCAGCAGCGGCAAAACCGCGTTTTTCGCATCGTCCCGACTGGAAGGCCCTTTATGAAGTCAAAGACGGAAACCGGCTGTTGATAAACATTGACAGCCGCGGTTTTGATTTTGCCGAAAACGTAAAGAAAATTCTTTTTATTCCGCATCAGAAAAACGTTATCGTCAATACAGCCGAACAAACGGCCGGTTACGATGGAAACGGCCGCCTTTCGCTGGAGATTCCGCTGGAAAACGGCGATTTCGACGAACTGTCAGGCGTTTTGCTGCTGGATTATGCCGACGGCGACACGGGCTATGAACTGACCTTGGAGGCAGGAAAAAATCTGGACGTTTACGAACCGGTCGATTATGAATCCAGAGGCCTTTGGCTGATAATGCTGATGGCTTTTGCCGGCGGGCTTATTCTGAATCTGATGCCGTGCATTTTTCCGATTTTGACGATTAAGGTTATTTCGCTGGCGCAAAGTCCGTATAACAAATATAAGGCGCGGGTCGAATCCCTTCTTTATTTTCTGGGTGTCGTATCTTCATTTTTTCTGATTGCCACGATTCTGGTTTGGCTGCGTTCCACCGGCGAGCAAATCGGCTGGGGATTTCAACTGCAGTCGCCGGTTTTTGTCGGTGTTATGATTGTTATCTTTACGATAATTTTCCTTATGCTGCTGGATATTGTCAGTCTGCGCAATCCTTTTGCCGGCCGCGTAGGACGAATTTCTTTCAGAAGGCAGAAGATAAACGCGTTTATGACCGGTTTTTTTGCCGTGCTGATAGCCAGCCCCTGCACCGGGCCGTTTATGGGAATAGCCATCGGTTATACGTTAGCCAAGCCGATTTACGTTTATTATCCGGTTTTTCTGGCTCTGAGCGTCGGTTATGCCCTGCCCTTTGCTTTGGCCGGACTGTTTCCAAAGTTTATACATCGTTTTCTTCCCAAGCCGGGAAAGTGGATGGACATTTTGAAAAAAATCTTTGCAATTCCGGTTTTTCTGACCATTATGTGGTTGTTTTGGGTACTTTTCAGCCAGATAGAAGCTAATCGCGGGGAGAAAGTCCGGAAAGTCTTGTGGCGGACGTATAACCGCGATATTGTTGCGCAGGCGGTTGCTTCCGGCGAAAAAGTCTTTATCGACTTTACAGCAAAGTGGTGCATTACCTGTCTGGCCAATGAGAAGATCGCTTTGCAGTCTAAAGAATTTGAACGTTTGGTTCGGACCGGAAAGATTCAGGCTTTTAAAGCGGACTGGACCAGCCGAAGCGCGGAAATAGCCCAGTCATTGGCCTATTACGGCCGCAATTCCATTCCGTTATATGTTTATTATAACGGCGAAGGCGATAATTATGTAATTTTGCCGCAGCTGCTGACGCCGGGAATTCTGGAAAACTACCTGAAATAAAAAAAGCCGTCATTTGACGGCTTTTTTTTAGCAAAACGGCTTATTTACCGAAAATGCCGATGGATTTGACACGGTCTTTGACGCCGCCGGCGATGTCCTCAAGATTTTTTTGCGCTACGCCTTTCAAATCGGAAATTTTGCTGCTGACAACCGTACTGGAAGCCGTGTTGAGAATTTTTCCGATGATTTTGGAGATGGTTACGGAAATCGGTTCTCCTTTTTTGCTGCCGCCGATGTTTGTCATGGTAATGGCGGGAAGTTTGACCGAAACGGAATTGTCCTTGACCGCTACAGCGTTGATTTCGCCGTCTTTGACCGTCAGCTTTTTGATGATGACCTTTTTACCGGCTTCTGCCGATGCGGACGAAGCCTTGGCTTTTTCAGTTTCCGCAGTTTCTTTTTGGGCTGTTTTGGCCGTGTTCTTCTTGATATTGTTCTGAATGTCGGAAATGTTGTTTCTGGTTAAAGAAAGCATTTCATAATTGATGACCGGTTTGCTTACTTCAACGTTTTCAATGACAATCGTATCGGAGGTCAGGCTTTTGATGTCTACCTTGACATAGATTTCACCGAGTTCAAACAAATTTTTGGTGCTGTAATCCCGGGGATTTCCTACGGTAATTTCGCTGATGCGTCCTTCGCCGGTGGTCAGTCCGAGCCGGAAGCCTTTAAGATTAACGTCGGTGCCGGTAATTTCACTGCCGTATTTGTGAACGACTTTCTGAACAATTGATTCCAGTGACGGCGCAAAGAAATAAACGCCGACGACGATTAAAACCAAAACGGAAAGAAAGATATATCTTTTCTTCATTGTGCCAGTCCTTTTGTTTGTTGCAAGATATATATAGCTTTATAGCAAAATATAATTTTGTAAAGAATTAAGTGTGCGGTTTTTAAAAAGCAAAAAAGGCGCCGATTGTTTTTGTTCGGAAAAACAAAACGCCGGCACCTTTTCGTATTGGTCGGGAAGCCGTGATGCCGGGCTTTGCGTAAACATCTGTGTTTACAGTTTCCGACAGACTTCTTCCCGATATTTCGATTTAACAACATTCAGGCAAAAGAAGCCGTCTTCACAGATAGCTCCTTTCATGGAATTTACATTCCCTAACAATTAAATCATTTAAACTCAATCTTCTTCATCTTCACAGACGAATAAACTGAAAAATGGCACTGGCCGTCTTATTATTAAACCGAATGCTGCAACCACTTATAACTACATCAGGCGACATAGATAAATAAACGGAATAAAACAGTGATTGCGATTTAAAATAATAAAAACGACCATAATCTATATTTAAGCAAAAAATAAGGTAATACTTTGCATGCGGCGTGTCAATAAAGAAATTATGTGAAAAAAACTTTGTCAGATATAAAAAAACTGTTGCAATTAAAATTTTTGCGGTTTATATTCCGTTTTGTTTGATGATTATGGGTGCGTAGCTCAGTTGGTAGAGCAACTGACTCTTAATCAGTGGGTCTGGGGTTCGAACCCCCACGCGCCTACCATAATAAAAACGGCTTTTCGTGCAGACGAAAGGTCGTTTTTTTGGGGCTGTTTATTCTGTCTGCCGAAGCGATATGTTGTTGTCGAATGAAACAATAACGATGTTTTCAATCAAAATAGCATGGCTTATCCTGAAGTCGAAGCCTTTTTCAAATCCCTGCGGATGTCCGCGGTTGAAACGCGCCAGTTCCTTGTCCATCATTTCCTGAATGTTAGCGTTGGTTATGCTGGACAGGCCATTTTGACGAATGATTCTGGAAATGAGGATATGAACGGTATTGTCAACGTAGCTTTCAATGGTCGTATAATTGTTTTCGGTTTTGACGATATCGTCGGAAATTTTATAGATGACATTCGGATTGACAATGCGAAATTCGCATTGGGCGTCAATGGTCGTGTTGAAGGGTATGATGTTTTTGCTTCCGTCATCATTTTTAACCGAATGTGCATTCAGGTAAATTACCTGCTTGCGAATATCAACGATATCGAATTTTTCGGCAATCGGCCATTTCCAACACCATCTTTCGGACAAGTCATATACTTTTACGGGTTTTCCCCATCGGCGTTTGATAATTGCATAACCTTCGTTGCGTATATTTACAAAGCTGAGCAGTTTGCTGACATAAGTCCAGCTGATGGCTAATAATTCGGCGATGCTTGATACATTATCCATTTTAACCTCTCTTCCCGCTTCTTATATAAATAAACGTCGTTGACTTTTTTACAAGTTCGCATAAAATAACGGCAATGTAAAGTTTTTAGGAAAGGAATGTTCCGATGATTAAAAGGGCTGCTGTTTTACTGGTTGGGGCTGGATGTTTTTTGGGGGCGGCAGCCGTCAGTGCCACGCCGTATGACGATTGTATCAAGGATTTTGCCAAACAGGGGCCGACGGGCGATTATGAATATTCTGTCTGCATGAAACAGGAGGCGGCACGTTTGTTGACCGAGATTCAAAAGGTTTATACCAAAATAGCCAATGACAAGCATTACAGTAAATGGAACAACGGTAACGGTATGTTTAAAGGGCGTGTCCGCGACACTTACAATGCCTGGCTGGTTTATCGCAATAATTATTGTGATATGTATGCGGAAGCGGCTAAAAATACCGGAGGCAGTGAGGCTTATAATCGTGAGCAATGCCGCAAAAAGCTTACGGAAGAACAGCTGGATGCTATCAATAACGTTGTTCATGCTCAGCAAAGTGATCCTGAATAAAAAAGAAAGCCCCGAAACGGGGCTTTTTAAGTACCTTTTTCAAGGGGAAGAAGAAAACTGAAATTGCTGCCTCTGCCCGGGCGGCTGTCAACCGATATATCAAGGCCGAGGATATCTGATATCCGGCGGACGATAGACAAGCCCAAACCGGCACCGCTGCGACTGTTGTCGTTGATGTTGCGGCTTTGATAGAATTCATCGAAAATGCGTTCTTTTTCTTCCGCCGTTATTCCCTCGCCGTTATCCATAACCAGAACTCTGATGCGGTCGTTTTCCCTTTTGCAGCCCAGCAGAACTTTGTTGCGGGTATATTTAAAAGCGTTGCTGAGCAGGTTGCGGATAACGCGCTCAACCAGCAGAGCGTCGCTGCAGACAGTGTAGTGGCAGAGTGACGTATGAAAATGAATGCCGCGGGAACGCGCAATTTCGTGAAATTCAAAAAAGATGTTTTTCAGAAGGTCTGAAATGTCAAAATTGCCGAGACAGGCTTCGAATCCTTCGGAATCAAGTTTTGAAATATCCAGCAGGTTGTCCAAAAGATTGTTTAGATTGTCCGCAGAAGCTGAAATTTTGCCAAGAAGCTCTTTCTGCCGATTGTCGAGAGGTTCTTCTTCCAGTGTTGAGATGAATATGCGCAGAGCCTGCATCGGTTGGCGCAGATCGTGACTGGCCTGTGCCAGAAAGTAGGATTTTGAGCGATCGGACGCTTCGGCACTGCGTTTGGCTTTCTCTAAATCTTTCTGCATTTCAATCAGCTTGGTTATGTCCTGGAAAGTGCCGGCGATCTTGTTCCGTTCTCCTTCTCTGAGCATGGCGGCTTTGAATGTGCAATAGATAACGGCATCGTCGCTGCGGCGCAGTCGGAGAATACCGTCAACCGGTTTGCCTGAATGAACCAGTTCATGAAGTTTCTGATGATACAAAGGGTAATCTTCGGGCAAGATGCGGTCGCGTATGATGTTGCGCTTGTGCGAGACGCTGCGGGCATCTAAGCCAAAAAGCCGATACATTTGAGCGGACCAATACAGTTTTCTGGCCTTAATGTCCAGTTCCCAATAGCCAAGGCCTGTCGTTTTTTCGGCAAATTCGAGCCGCTCGGAGGTCCGGTGCAGGGACCGGGAAAGCTGCCGGCGCTCGGTAATGTCTTCCCAGCATTGGGTCGCCTTGCCGTTATGGCTGTAAATATAGACGTTGAAAAAGCGGTTTTGGTGACGCAGCGTAAAATATCCGGGAATTTTGGTCAACAGGACGTCGCTGATATGTCGGCGGAGTTCCAGCCAGTTTTCCCGGCTGAGACAAGACGACAGCCGGGCGTCCTTTATGTCGGAAAAGCCAAACAGCAAAACCGCTTTCGGACTGGCGTAGCTGACTGCGCCTTCATAATCCGAAACGATAAACAGATTGGTCGATATTTTGAGCAGAAACCTTTCCTGTTCCATTTAATCCGTCATTATTGTATAAAAGCATTGAACAAAATCCTTCCGACATCGGGGGCAAGTCTGAAATACCAGCCCTCGTACAGGAAGGCACTGCTTTTGATATAATCATTAACGGCCGTGGTTGGTAGGGTTGTGGTTGAAAATTTAAGCGATGCCCAATATTCTTCGCCGGTTCGGCCGTAAACTTCAATAGTTACGACAAGTCCGTCAAAGGTTGTGACCGTCAGGCTTTTGGGGGCCGAAAACTGCAAACGGTCAAAATCGGCACCGCGCCGGACGTCATAGGCGGCAACGAAACCGAGGGCATTCAAATAACGGCTGATATCCGGAACCGCTTGCTTTCCTTTAATCCTGAACGGTACGATAATGTCAGGGCGAACGGCTGTTTCATGGTCGATTTTGAGGCTGCGGATATCGGTGGGCGACAGGGAAAGCAGCGGCTGTTGCAGCCAGGAAACGGCAGTTTCGGGAAAGCTGAAGTTTCCGGTAATGAGAAAAACGTCTTTTTCGCCTTCTATACGGGCAAAATGATATAAATTATCGGCGGCGGCTTTGCCAATCAGAACGGTGTTGAGAATCCGTCCGCCTGCGTCACGGGTAATGACGCGAAAAGCATTGTCATCCAGACCAAATTTCTTTTCGTCGGCATCGGTTGCCGGACCTCGGCGGCGATATATCCGCGCATCGGCAAAATCGTTAAACAGGTTGTTTATCTGCCGATAACCGGCGTAATAATTGCCGATTTCCATGACCCGCCACAGGTTGTCTTCCAACTGCAGATTAACAACCGTTTTCGGCGTTTCGATTGTGAGGCGGCCGAGGTTGTCCAGATTTTGCAGAGTTTTGGCAAAAACCGGTTCACCGCCGTAGCTGCGAGGTTCTTTGACAGACACAAGCCACAGGGCCATTCCGGCAAAGAACAGCGAGCAAAGCAGCAGAACAAAAGCCTGTTTAAGAAATCTTGTATTCATTTATAACCTCCCGTACCATGCGGCGCTGCCGTCTGACAGCGAAGAAACGGAACAGCCAGACAATAAACAGAAAGCATCCCGGTATGAGTGCCATGTTCAGCCAGATTATCGTGTTAATCCAAGCTGTCGTTTCCTTTCTGACCAGATATTCGGTTTGTTTCAGCTTTTTCTGAAGTTCTCTTATTTCTTTCCGGTTCTGTTCCTGTTTACGGATAACGGCCATGTTTACGCCGGCATCGTCATTTTGCACCGCTTCGTTCCAAATTTCGGCGAATTTTTCCTTTTCGCCCAAAAGCCGTTTGTTCTGTTCATATTCCGCCAGATAAGGCTGAAGCTTCTGTTGATAAATTTCGGCAGAAATGCTTTTCCGTTCGGGGTTGAGACTTTTGCTTCCGAGGGCTGCGTTCGTTTCCGCACCGGTCATATAGTCGACGGCGCGCAAAATAAATTCTCCGTTTTGCGCGTACGGAACCAAATCGTAAACCCCTTCATTACCGCCGGCTTGGCCGTTTACCCACAAAGAATCGGCGAGCATGTCGGAATCGGCAATGACCAGCAGTTTTCCGTCTTTAATCGATGTCGGCAGAAAAGGCAGCATTTCCTTTTCAAATCCGGTACCGTCAAGCGGATTGCGCAGAGAGATAGAATCCACTTTTCCTTCCAACAGAACGGCCGCGAGGAAGCGTTTTCCCTCTTCGGCGAATTGTTCCGAAACGGCCTGCCGGTTATGAAGCCTTACGGTTTCGACATCAATGCGCCCGCCCTTTTCCGTCGTGGCAAACAACGGCGAGGCTTTGACATTCTCGACCCGGCGCAAATCTATGCTGCCGGCGCTGCGGAGCCGGACGGAAACAATGTTTTCGGTAAAGGGAAGCCGCGCATTTATGGCTGAACCGTTAAGATTCAACCATGTCGGGAGGTTGCTGAGCTTTTCGCCGCTTTCGGAACCGCTGACGAGATTTTCGCCGAGGCTTCTGTCGCCGATGACTTTGGCAAAGTTGACCGAAACGCCCCAGTTTTTGAGCAGGCGGTTGATTTGACCGCTGTTTTCGGAAGCCGTGCCGTAAATTTCCGCTTCCGTTTCGGAATAAACATCGGCAAAGAGGATGATTTTGCCGCCGCGAAGCAAATACTGGTCGAGAGCGTAGGCAAACAAGGGAGAAAGCCGGTGCGGATTTATTAAAATCAGCGTTTCGACGTCATACGGAATTTCCGCCGTCTGCGGCGAAATGCCGACAACGTCGTATTCGCTGCGCAACAGGCGCAAAAAGGCCCATTCGTGACGACGGACGCCGTAATGTTTTTCCGAAACCGGCAGGTTGTCGCTCGTTATGCCGATTTTCGGGCGCAGCGGATTGTTAAGGGCGGCGATGGCGCGGCTGATGTCGTTTTCCAGATAACCGGCGCGGCCGGGTGAAAACTGTTCGATAATACGGCTGTCGCCGTTATCATTGCCGAGGACGGCTCCGAAGTAAAGTTCGGAACGGCCGTCAGCGCTTAAAAAGCTTTTCAGCCCCTGTTTCTGCGCTTCTTCGGCAATTTTGCCGTAAGGTTCGGGATCTTTGATTTCAATCCGTATCATTTCCGGGTTTTGGTCGCGGTAGGTTTCAAGCCGGCGGAGAACCGCCTGCGAATATTGGTAAAGGGCGGGATATTCCCGGCTGACGGCCGAAGACAGGTAAAAGCGGATATACAAAGGCGAATTTATTTCGGAGACGATCCGACGGCTGGCTTCCGAAAGCGTGTAGCGTCCGTCGCCGGTAAGGTCTAATTTCTGTCTGCCGAGCAGCAGGCCGCTGCCGACGTTGACAAAAACGAAAGACAAGAAAAGAAGACCGGCAAAAAGTGCCAGAATATAGTTCTTTTTCAGTGTAATACGGCGGGATACGTTTGTCATGGCTGCCTTCCCTACTTCTTTTTATATTCAAGCGCGACGACATTGAGCCACAACGCCGGAACAATGACCGATATGAAATAAATGACGTTGTCCAGCCCCGCCTGCCCGCTGACGAAATCCTGATAATGCTTATTGAAATTAAGCGAACGGATAATCCTGACGGCAATTTCCTCCGAGAGGTTCTGAGCGGGAGCAATCAGAAAGTCGAGATTGAGGCCGGCGAAACCCCACAGAACGAAAATGGTAATGATATAGGCGATGACTGTATTGCCGTTGAAGGCGGAAACGGCGCATCCCAAAGCCGAAAACGTGCCGATAATCAGAATGCAGACCAGATAGGCGGAAAGAATGTTGAGGTTGTCGAGCGGGGTTAAAAATGACGTCCAAAGCCAAAACGGCAGACTGGCGGACAGCATAAGAACCCCGAACAGCCAGGCGGCGGCGAATTTGGCAAGAACGGCGGAAGTATAATCTACCGGCTGGGTCAGAAGGTATTCAACGGTTCCCTGCCGGCGCTCGTCCGTCCAGGAGCGCATGGTAACGGCCGGCATCAGCACCGTCAGAATTTCCGGCTGGTAGAGAAAAAAAGACGCGAGCGACGTATTGTCGAGCGTAAAATAACCGCCGACATAAAAAGTTGCGGCAAAAGACAGCAAAGCATAAACGCCTAAGATGATATAGGCGTTGCCGCTGCGGAAATATCCGGCAAATTCTTTGAAAAAAACAGTTTTAAAACCTATAGGCATTGGCATTTGCGCTCCTATTTGTCGGAAGTCATATAACGGAAGACTTCGGCCATGTCTTTCCGCGGGTACAAATTAAGCAAAGACAGCGGCGTCGTGTCGCTGATAAGTTTGCCCCGGTTCATCAACAGAATACGTGAAGCGACGTTTTCGACCTCTTCCATAATGTGCGTGGAAACGATGACGATGTTTTTTTCTCCGTAACGGCGGATAAAAGCGCGCATTTCGTATTTCTGATTGGGGTCAAGACCTTCGGTCGGTTCGTCGAGAATCAAAATCCGAGGCTTGTGTATCAGGGCTCCGGCTACCGCCGTCCGGTGCCGAAAGCCTTTGGACAATGTTTCTATTCGCTGGTTTAAAACGCCGGCCAGCTTCATCTGCGAGGCCGCTTCCGCCAGATTTATAAGCAGATCGTCCTTGCGCAGGCCTCGCAGTGCGGCGGCAAAATGAAGATATTCAAACACCGTCATTTCGGGATACAGGGGCGCGTTTTCCGGAACATAGCCGATTTTGCCGAGTGCGGCGACTCTGTTTTCGGCAATGTTCATGCCGTAGACGGATGTTTCGCCGCCGTCGGGCGTCAGATAGCCGGTCAACAGGCGCATCAGCGTGGTTTTGCCGGCGCCGTTCGGGCCGAGCAGCGCGACAACCTCTCCTTTTTTGATGCAAAAGTTGACATCGTCGACGGCTTTTATTTCATTAAAGCTTTTAGACAGGTTCCTGGCGACTATCATGGTTTTGGTCGTTTCCTCAAATTTATGCTGTCGTTATACTAGCAAATTAATTTTTAAATTTTAACAACTATTTTTATTTTTCAAAATGATTGATGACAAAATGTTTATTTTACTTTATTTATATATGCAGATATAGAAATTTCAGATTGGAGTTTGTACCCGTGCAGGAAAAATATACCAAGGAAGAGGCAAAGTCGCTGAGCGTCGGTCTGTATGTTGCTCTGGCGTTGATTGCCGGAACCATTTTCTTTACCTCGCAGAGAAAAGAAATCGAGCATGCGGAAAGCGGCGACTATTATGCGCTTAACGCCCGTTTCGGACGTACCGACGGCTTGCAGATCGGCGACAAGGTCCGTCTGGCCGGCGTGACGGTCGGCCGTGTCGTCGGCGCCAAACTCGACGACCATTTTAACGCGATTATGACCATGGAACTGAAAGACGGTATTCGCATTCCCGACGACAGCAGCGCGTCGATTGTCAGTTCCGGCATTATGGGTGCCAAATATATTGAAATCGAGCCGGGCGGTTCGGAAGATTATCTGCAGCCGGGCGGCGAATTTTCATATACGCAGGACGCCATGGTCATCGAAGAACTGGTAGACCGTATCATCAGCATCGGCAAAGCCAACCGCAGCAAGGCGGAAGATAAGAAAATCGACGAGATGGAAAAAGAATTTGATTTGAATTAGTTTTTGTTAGGAAAGTTTGAGGAGAGTTTGATGAATAAGAAACCGGTAGAAACCATTATGGGTATTGTCGTCGTTGTCGTAGCGGCGTTCTTTCTGTATTTTGCGTACAGGGTTTCCGACCTGCAGGTGGTCAAGGGATATGAAGTTACGGCCAAATTTCTGAAAGTCGGCGGATTGAACGTCGGTTCCGACGTTCGTATCAACGGCATTAAGGTCGGCACGGTGATTGCACAGAAACTTGATAATGAAGACTATATTGCGGAAGTCAAGATGAGCATTGCGCCGGACATCAAACTGCCGGTTGACAGCGTTGCCGCGATTGTCAGCGACGGACTGGTCGGCGACAAGTTCATCAAAATTCTTCCGGGCAAGGAAACAACCCTGCTGGCCAACGGCGACACAATGACAAATACCAAAGACTTTAAGACTCTGGAAGACATGGTCGGCGAAATTATCTTTATGGTGACAGACAATGGTGACAAGAAATAAATTTTGGACAGCGGCGGCGGTTGGTTCGCTGCTGTTTTCCATGCAGGCTTCGGCCGCGGAAATCGAGCGCAACACGGCGCAGATGCAGGCAATGGACAAGATTACCGGGCGCGTCAGCGTTATTGACGTTCCGGTCAACAGCGAAGTGGCTTTCGGAAGTTTTTCCATTGTGGTGCGCGCCTGCAAAACGACGCCTCCGGAAGAAACACCCGAAAACTATGCGTTTGTTGACGTGGCTGACAGTTCGTTTGGCAAAATGCAATTTAACATTTTCAAGGGGTGGATGATGTCTTCCTCGCCGGCTTTGAATGCCGTCGAACACCCTATTTATGACGTTTGGCTGCTTAAATGTATTGACACCAACGTTGACAAAAGCAAGCTGTTGAGCGAAGAACAACTGAAAGAACGAGATGCCCTGCCCAAGCTTTCCGACATAAAACAGGAAACAGGAAAAGCAGAAGAAACGCCAGCTCAGCCGTCGGCGGAAGCGGAAACGCAGCAGGGACAAAATCCCGTTGTTGAAGAAAAAAGCGAAGAAAAGGTTCTGGAAGATTTTACCCAACCGGCAGAATTGAAAGAACAGGCGCCGGAGAGTGCGACATTGCCGCTTGCCGCCGGAAACGAAGAAATTGAGGGTGTGGCAGCGACAGAAAAACAGGATGGTCCGCAATCGCTGCTGAACATTGAGCCGCCGGCAGCGCCGGAAATTCCGCAGACGTCCGAACCGGTCGTCGAAGAAAGCTGGGTTGAACTGCCGCCTGCCGGCGAAAAGCAGAAACAGCCGCAGGCTGCCGCCGAAGCCCCTGCACCGTTGATTATGCAGGAAACGGCAACTGTTGAGAGTGAAATTCCCGCGGCGGCCGGCAGTGCAGAAGTTCCCGTTTCCGAAACGGAAGGCAGCATTCCGGAGAATCTGCCGGAGGACGAGGAGGATCAGTTTATCGACCTGAGCAGCGAGGCGGACGCTACGGCAGCGCTTGAAGCGGAATTGAGCGCGGAAGCGTTAAAAGAATAGTTTAAGCGGCCGTTAGATAATTAGGACAGCACTCTTCTGCGGGTGCTGTTTTTTTGTGCGCGAAAACTTATATATTGGACACAATAAGGAGAAGTATCTGATGAGGCATGAATTTTATCTGAGGACCGGGAACCGGCCGCCGTTGTCCAATTTTATTGTTTTTGTCGACGACAAGATGCAGCATGATTATCAGTATCATCTGGTTGAACCGGCGGGTGAAAATTTTGCGCCTGATTTCAAACCGGAACTGACGCCCGTCGAAATGCTGAACATGGGTGTCTTTGAAGGCAAGTATCTCAACGACTGCCGCAATGAGTTTCCGTCGTTTTGGTTTGAAAACGCCCATCTTTCTCCGGAAAAGTCCGATGCAAACCAAAATTTTTTTCACGTCAGGTCAAGACTGCCGCTGAGCGAGTGGCGGCGACGTGGCTGGATATTGGAACCTGATCCGCGCGGGTGGTTCCAGTGGTACTGTCGTTACTATTACGGCCGCCGCCTGCCCAAAGTCGATGAGATCCAAATCAACCGCTGGAAGAGTTTTCGGCGCCATAAGGCCCAAATTGAAAAAAACTGTTATATCGGCGATTTAAACTGCCGTCCCCGGCAGCGACAGGCCCTGCTGCAATGGGCCTATGACCCTTTCTTTTAAAAATTTATGGAGATGAAAATGGTTAGCAGTAAAGAAGACGAAAGAAGTCTTTTTGTGTCCGGTATTGTAAAAAACAAGGACAAATATCTTTTTCTGGTCAAGAATCCGGAACAATGGCAACAAGACGAAAACGGCCGGCTGCGGCTTCCCTTCGGCACGGTAGAAAGCCGGGTTGCCAGAGGGGAAACGGCCGAAAGCGCCCTGATGCGCGAGTTTAAAGAGGAAATCGGCACCGAAGTTAAAATCGTCAATTCCGAAACATCGCATTTCATATACAACGGACAGGTGGACGAAATGAACATGAACGCCAGGAACAACAAGCCGCTGTTTGTTTATAAGGAGGAAAAAATTGAAGAAGACAGGCGCCGGTTCGACTATATTTATTCGTTTTTGACCGATGCGGGAAAATTTGACGATATCAGGCCGCTGAACCGCAATGCTGTAGTTCTGATGAACCGGGATTTGCTCAAAAAAGCGGCCAAGGGCAAACTGTCGGTCGGCGAACTGAAGCTGCGCGGCGGCCGCATCATTTCGGAAATCGAACTTCCCGAGGATGCCCTGCTCTATCCGACGCCGTCGTCAAAAGGGCTTTATCTGTGCGGCAGATGCCATTGACAAACTCTAAAAAGAAGGTTGTCTTTCTGTTTATTTAAGTCTACACTTCAGGCATTGAACTGTTTTGGAATAGAGGCTTAAAAATGGAAAACGAAATTGACGTCAGCTTTGTTATGACGGTTTACAACAAGGAATATTATCTGCCTTCGGTTATTCGGGCGCTGCTTAATCAGACAGGCTTAAAAAATCCCGAATATATTTTTGTCGACGACGTTTCGACCGATAAGTCGGTTGAAATTATCCGCGAAATGACAAAAGGAATAAAAAACGTCAAAATTTTTGCCAATACCGAAAACCGCGGTATCAGCGTCCGCATTAACCAAGGGATTGCGGCGGCGGAAGGAAAATATACCCGCATGCTTGATTCCGACGATATTTTTCCGCTCGATTCAACACAAAAAATGGTTCAGCTGGCCGAAGAACTGTCTGCGGATATGGTTTACGGCACTTTTACCAAAACCGGCAAGGAGCCGACAGAGCTTGAACATGAGTTTATGAACGACAATTTTACCTACGGCTTTGACAAAGATGCGCTGCGTACGGTACTGACCGGACGCTTTACACGCATGGGACAACTGATCAGAACCGAAGTCCTGCAAAAAGCGGGCGGTGCCGACGAACGTGTTTTCATTCAGGACGAATCCATTCCGCTGAGAGCGGCTCTTCATGCGCGGGGAATTGTCAAAATCCATGACAACGTCGTGCTGGTTCCCAAAGAACTGGGCAATTTCTCGGGCAACAAAGTGCAGCTCGACAATGACCGCTTTATGGCTTACTGTTATATGATTCTGGACAATCCGCAGCTGCCGGCCGATATTCGGAAAATGCTCTATGCACGAGCCTTGTCCGCTTATTGGAAGTTTGTTAAAAAAACTTCGCGGCTGCCGTATCTGAAACCGGTTTTCTTTAAATATCTGATTTCTAAAGTCAATCCGCGGTTGCCGGATATTCAATATCTGAAAAAAATGCAGAAGATTTTTCTGAAACTGCCCAATGTGCGCAGAATTAAAAATTAAGTTTGGGAGAAACAAATGGAAGCCGTAAAGCGTCCCTACACCGTTCGGGAGGAAATCTGGAGCAGCCTGATTCACGGAATCGGCATTGCATTGAGCCTTGCCGGCCTGATTGTGCTGGTGACGCTGGCCGCGCAAAACGGCAATGTCTGGGTGGTTGTGTCAACAGCAATCTTCGGGGTTTCGATGGTTGTCTTATATACGGCATCAACGCTTTACCATGCTATCCCTAACCCCGAGATTAAACTTAAGCTTAAAAAGTTTGACCATATTTCAATTTATTATCTTATTGCCGGCACTTATACGCCGTTTATGCTGGTGAATATGCGAGGTTCTGTCGGCTGGACGGTTTTTGGCATTATCTGGGGGCTTGCGCTTATCGGAACCGTGCTGAAACTGTGTACTCAGGGCAGCGGCACCAAGGCCTGGTCAATTGGCCTCTATCTGCTGATGGGGTGGCTGGTGGTGTTTGCGTCCAAGCAGCTGGCGGCGCGGCTGCCGGACATCGGCCTGACTTTTCTGGTTCTGGGCGGTCTGTTCTATACGCTGGGAATTTTCTTCTATGTTTGGAAAAGCCGCCAGTATACGCATGCCGTCTGGCATTTTTTCGTACTGTCCGGAACCGTTATGCACTTTTTTGCCGTGCTTTATTCCTGCGTGCTTCGTTAAATCAGAAGTCAAAGTTTTCCTTAATCAGGTAATAAATACATTTGAGCCCCAGCCAGAGGTATGACAGAGCCAGGACAATCAGCGTCAGTTTGATGAATCCCATCTCGTTTCCTTTCAGTATTCGGCGGCAACGCCGTATTTTTTTATAAAACGTACCGGATTGTACTCCAACTTGACCTTGCGCAGTCCTTCTATTCCCAGATCCTGTTCCCGGTTGACAAAACGGTAATTGCTGCCGACGTTTTCCAGCATAATGCGGTTGATGGCCGCATAGGCGCCGCGATATGCATAAGACGCCTTTTCAAAATGGACGGCAATAGTGTCATCGTCGAGCCTTTCGCCCAGAGCGAAGACCATAATCCGGTTGTCAATAATCAGAACGCCGCCGAAAATATGTCCGGGCAAATGTTGCCAGTCGTCCAGCATTCGATTGACGGCTTCGTTTTCGGCAAGAATCGTTTTGTGCTCCTTGTCTTTTTTTACTTCCGGCTGATTCAGCCATTGCCGCTGAAATTCTTTTATATCCGGTATCAATTCCGCAGAAACGCTTTTGTAGATGTAGTTGTAATATTGTTTGAACTGGTTGGAGAGTTTTCGTTTATTGCGAAAACGGTAACCGTTGAGCGCAATAAGCTCGGGAATGCTGTAAATATATTCGAAATGATCCCTTTCCTCTTTCAGACAAACGGAATCTTCAAAAAAACCGGACAGAATGCAGGCCAACATTCCCGGAACCCGCGTAAAAGAAAAGCCCCGAGGAAAATGCCGGCGCAGAATTTGTTCCCAATCGGTGCGTTGCCAGCGGCCAATCGGCGGATTATATACGGGACGGCCGTTTTCATAATGGCGCAGCCAGCATAAGTCGTCGGCGAATGCCATTTCATAGCGGTATTTGTCTTTCCAACACCAGAGATTGGCAAACGTATAGTCGGCGGACTTTTCTTCGCTGGCCGCATAAAACTGCATGTAGCGTTCTCCGTATTCCGGCGTTATCGGGACGAATTTCAGCATCTTATTCTTCCGCTATGCAGTCGTCGCCGTTGAAAGAATAGTCAATGACCTCGCTGTTCTGAATGGTAAAGCTGGTTTTGCAGTAATAAGTATCGTTCTGCGGCGGAAGACCGTAGCTGTCGTTGGATATGGCGGAATAGACAACTTCATCGGCATAAGGTTCAGTATTGCCGCCAATCGGTCCGTCATAGATTTTTGTATAAGTGACAACAGCGGTTCCAGGTGCCGGATATATAACGCTGTCCGGTTCTCCCCAGCTGTAGTACAGCGCTTCCTGGCTCATGCCGACCCAGTTCTGCAACTGCTGCCGGTAAGAAACCTGATCCGTCGTACAGGCGCTCAGCAGCATCAGACATAGTAAGACAAACATTTGTATTCCCCTCAAAAAACAGATTTTGCAAAGTTTATCTAATTATTTGAGCAGGCAATGCAACCTAACCTAAAGTTCTAACCGGCGTTTTATTTTTGAGTTTTGATATTGCGGCATCGTCAGCTTTTAAGCGCAGAATCATCTGTTCGCCTTTGGCCGCGGCGGAAATGACGTCGGTATTTTTGTATATCCAGGATATCAGTTTGCCGTCGGCTGCGTCCGTTGTGACTTCAACCATGCGGAAGTTTGCAGAAAGCTTGTCTTCGACCAGCCGCAGAAAACGTTCGGTTCCCTCGCCGCTGACGGCTGACAACGGAACGACGTTGGCATTGCGGGCGGCGTTTTCTTCCAGATAGCGGCGTCCGGCTTCGTCCAACAGGTCGATTTTGTTCAAAACCTCAATATAACCGCTTTCATTTTCGATATTTTTAAGCCCCAGGCTTTTCAGCACGTTGAGAACGTCTTTTTTCTGAGCGAGGCTGTTTTCGTTGGCAATGTCTCGGACATGTACGATGACGTCCGCTTCCAGAACTTCTTCAAGCGTCGCGCGGAAAGACATAATCAGTTCGTGCGGCAGGTCGGAAATGAACCCGACGGTATCGGACAAGATGACTTCGCGACCTCCGGGCAGCCTAATGCGGCGCATGGTCGGGTCGAGTGTGGCAAACAGCAGATTTTCGGCAAAAACGCCGGCGGAAGACAGGTAGTTGAACAAAGTGGACTTGCCGGCATTGGTATAACCGACCAGAGCAACGACGGGATAAGGAATGCGTTTGCGTGCCGAGCGTTGAAGTTCGCGGGTCTTTTTGACTTTTTCCAGTTCTTTCCTGATACGGACAATTTTATCGTCAATGATGCGGCGGTCAAGTTCAATCTGAGTTTCGCCGGGGCCGCCGAGAAAACCGGCGCCGCCGCGCTGCCGTTCCAAATGTGTCCAGCTGCGAACCAGCCGGCTGCGCTGATAGGTTAAATGCGCCAGTTCCACCTGAAGCTTTCCTTCTTTGGTTTTAGCGCGTTCGCCAAAGATTTCCAGAATAAGCGCAGTACGGTCGATGACTTTGATTTTAAGCGCTTTTTCCAGATTTCGCTGTTGAATCGGCGTTAACGACGCGTCAACAATCATCAACTCAATTTCTTCTGTTTCAAACAGCGGTTTGACACGATCGACAAAACCGCGGCTGAAATAGGCAGAAGGTTTGATTTCGCGAAGTCTGACGATTTCCCTGTAAGCAACGTCCAGATTGATGGCGCGTGCCAGTCCGACGGCTTCTTCCAGTCTGGTTTCAGGCGTTACGGAAACGGAATCGGCCAGAACATTCGGAAAAACGACGGCCGCCCGAACCTGATAATTTCGGTCAATTTCAACGTAAGCCATTTACGCTTCGGGAATGGCAATATCGACCGCAGTGCTCGGCATAATGGTCGAGACGGCGTGTTTGTAGATGAGCTGGGTATGTCCGTCTCTTCTTAAAAGCAGCGAATTCTCGTCAAACCAGGTAATGATACCCTGGAGTTTTACGCCGTTAATCAAAAATACGGTTACGGAAACCTTATTTTTTTTGAGATCGTTTAAGAAGTCTTCCTGAACATTTTGAGACATTGTCGTATCCTTTTTATTTATTTTAGGCTTTTATATTAATCCCTTTTTGTTTCATTAGTAAAGCATTGATTGCAGAAAGGGGATAATTCTATGTCAACAGGCGTTCGACTTTGCGAATGTCACGGGTGCAGACAAAGACTATCAGCAGATCGCCGGCTTCAATCCTTTCGGATGAAGACGGAAAGATAACGGTTTCGCCGCGGCAGACGGCGCCTATCATGCTGGTCTTGGGCAAACCGACCTCGGCAACCGTACGGCCGGCAATAAGACTGTCGGCATCGACACGGATTTCCCACAGTTCGCCGAAACCGCGGCCCAAAGAATAGGCGTCGCTCAGTTTGGCCTTGCGAAGTTCCTGAAGTATGCTTGAAATCGTAACTGACGAGCGGTCGATAAGAATATTGTCGGCAACATTGTCGATAAGGTTGTCATAGGCTCGCGAATTGACCAGCGAAATGGCCGAAGACACGCCGCTTTTTTTGGCCAACAGCGAGGCCAGAAGGTTATCCTTATCGTGAGAGGTAACGGCAATGGCTGCATCCGCCGACTGTATACCGGCTTCCGTCAGGATAACGTCACTCATCATCTCGCCGTGAATGACGACGGCGTCTTTGAGCGTATCGGCCAGAAAACGTGCGCTTTCCTCATCTTCGTCGATAATTTTCACACTTTGGATATTGTCGTCCTGTTCCAGTTTGGAAGCGAGGTAACCGGCAATGAGATTGCCGCCGAAAATGATGATTTTTTCATTCGGCGTGCGTTCCATGCCGAAGTCTCGGATTGTATCGGCAATCTTGTCGGCCGAAACCAGAAAGTATATTTCATCGCCGAGGTTGATGACATCGCCGCCGCGGGGAATAAAGCTCCGGCCGCCGCGGACAATGCTGACAATGTTGACGTCCAGTTCAGGCGCCAGACGTTCCAGATGCACCAGCGGCGTCTGAATCAGCGGGCAGCTGTTCTGGCAGCGGAAAGCCAGCAGATAGACCCTCTTATCGGCAAGAGTCAGTACTTCGGAGGTGCCGGGAATTTTTAAAACTTCCAGAATAGCCTTGCCGATTTCGATTTCCGGCGAGATGACCAAATCGACCGGAATGTTTTCTTCGTTATAAAGCATGTTCCATTGCGGCGACAGAAATGACGCGGAATCGATACGGGCAATTTTTTTGGGAACGTTAAACAACGAATGAGCCACCTGACAGGTAACCAGATTGACCTCGTCGCGGTCGGTGGCGGCGATAATCATATCGGCGCTGCGGGCGCCCGCCTTTTCCAAAACGTCAGGATGCGACGCAGAACCGTTTATCGGCTGAATGTCCCATTCCTTGGATATTTCGTCGAGTTTGTGAGAATCCGTGTCGATAACAATGATGTCGTTGCTGCCGCGGCTGAGATAGGCAACAATACTCCGGCCGACCGAACCGGCGCCGCAGACGATGATTTTCATTCTTCTTCCCCCTGCTCTCTTTGTTCGCAACTGTCAAAATAACGATTAATCTCGGAAATTGCATCGGCAAAGTTGTTTATTTTTGTATACGTTTCGCGAAAACGTTTGGCGTCGTACATGCTTTTGCAGTACCAGCAGACATGTTTGCGGGACAACGGCAGCGCCATTTTTTCGCCGTAATAGTCCGTCAATTCCCCGATATGGGTCAGCAACGCCCGCTTTATTTCAGCTATGCTTATTTTCCGGGGCTTTTTGCCTTCGTTAAGATAATCGTGCGTCTGAGCAATCAGCCACGGGTTACCGAGTGCGGCGCGGCCAATCATTATTCCGTCGACCCCGGTATGTCGCAGCATCCTTTCGGCGTCTTCGGGGCTGTTTATATCTCCGTTGCCGATGACCGGAATTTTGACGGCCTGTTTGACGGCGGCAATAATGTCCCAATCCGCGGTTCCCGAATAGAAGTCACTGCGGGTGCGGCCATGAACGGTTATATAGGCGGCGCCGCTGTCTTCGCACATTCTGGCAAAATCGACGGCATTGACCGAACCGGCATCCCAGCCCTTGCGAAACTTGACGCTGACTTTCAGCGACGAGGCCTTGACCGCGCTTTCAATGATTTTGGAAGCTTGAAGCATGTCTTTCATCAGCCATGAACCTGAATGGTTGTTGACGATTTTTTTGACCGGACAGCCCATGTTGATATCTACGGAATGAGCGCCGAGTTCTTCCGCCAGACGCACGGAATCGGCAAAAAGCCCCTCGTTGCCGCCGACCAGCTGCACCACGACCTTATATGGTTCGTCACGGACGTCGGCAATGCGGTAGCTTTTGGGATTTTTACGCGAGATGGCGTTGATGGCAACCATTTCGGAAACCATGGTTCCCGGTCCCATGGAAGAAACCAGCCGGCGCATGGGCTTGTCGGTAATACCGGCCATGGGGGCTAAAAAGACATTGCTGTCAAAACCGTTAAAAAATCTGCTCATATCGTATAATCAAAACTGCGGTTAAATTCGTGCATAAAATTTATCAGAACCTGCGGCCGGGAATTGATGCCCGCGACATAGTCATAGGCATTGGCGGCATAAGCTCCGGAAACGGCCTCCTGTCCGGGCATAATGAACAGGTTGCCGGTTTCGGCCGCTGCGGTTCCGTAAGCAAACAGGCCTTGGCGAAACGAAGAATAATCGGCGACGGACGCCAGTTCTTCCCAAAAGCTGACCGGCGTTTCGGCCTGTCCGATTTCCGGCGCGTTTTTTCCCTCTTCGTTAAAGACGTTTTTCTGCCGGGGCTGGCGATTCAGTCTTTCGCCTTCTCCGGTTTCGGAAACAAACTTCTGCACCGCAAACAACGACTGCGGTTCCAGATAGGAAACGGCGCAGCCGTTGAGCTGAAAGCCGTTTACGTTTTCGGTTCCGGCTGTTTCGGGCGAGTTGAGATGCAGAGCGGCCGCTTTAGCCCGGATATGACTGACCGATTTGGATATTTCGGCGGTCAGGCCGGAGAAATCGGGAGACAGGCTGTTTACTGCCGCAGAAATCATCTACACCTCTCAGTTGAGTTTGTCCAGCGAGCGAGCCAGAATATAATAGAGTTTGCCGATGTCGGCGCCGGAAATAACCGAAAGCAGAATGCCGGAGCGTTCGTTTTCTCGGGCTTTGCTGACCAGCGTTTCAAATTCGGACAGATATTTGGTAACAATATTGCGGAATTCGAGGTTCTTTTCAAACTCGGAGCGTATGGAAAGAATCTGGCTTTTGCTCATGGTTCTGGACAGATGACGGACAAAGGCCGCCGTGTCGCCGTTATAATACTTCTTCCACAAGTCTTCTTCGGCATCGGGATTGAAGATGCGGTTGATGTCGACAGCCGCGGTTTCAAGCTTTTCGATGATGAAAGAAGCGTCTTTGAGGAAAGTGTCTACTCTGATGCCTTCATAGCGTTTTTGCAGGTCAGCCAGCTTGGTGTCGGCCTTGTCGGAAGTTTCAATAAGAATTTTAAGCTGTTTGTTGAACAGTTCGTTGAAACTGCCCGATTTGCTGACCAGTTCGCTGCCGCGGCGGGAGAACTCTTCCGTCGACGTATTCAATACGTCCATGACGTTGTTGATTTTACTGAGCGTGTCGTCCGTGGCTGCAACCAAAACGCCCGACTGCTTGAGGAAAACCTCTCCGGAACTGCGGATTTCGTTTGAAATGCGTTCGGCATTGGCGGCCGCTTCGCTGATGGATGCGCGCAGTTTGTCGCCGGAGTTTTCAAAATGTTTGGCGCTCATATTGGCGGCTTCTTCAACCTGCAAACTCAGCGTTTTGAGATTTTCGCCCAGTCCCTTGACTTTGTCATAGGCCTGATTGGCGCGGTTGGAAAGCTGTTTGGAAGTATCCATCAGGACAACATTGAAACAATCGACCAGTTCCTTGGTGTCCTCGGATATCTTAATCATTTTGTCCGACTGGTCGGCAATCATGTTGCTGATTTCGGCAACGCCGCTGCTGGCCTCGGCCGTAACCGTATTGAAACCGGCGATGTACTTCTCATAATCGGCTACCGAAGCGCCCAGCTTTTTGCCGGAATTGTCTGCGGTCAGCGCCAGGTCTTCGGCACACTGATTCAGGCTCATGTTGACCTGTTCAATGTTCTTAATCGAGTTTTTGGACGCCTTGGCTATGTCTTCGCTTACTTTCAGCAACCGGTCACCCAAAACGTCGAACTCATAGGCGGCCTTTGCGGAAGTTTCGACGACATTGTCGGTGTTTTCCTTAAATTTGGCGTTGATTTCGCTCATTTTCTGAGCGACGTCGGAAGCGGTGTCAGACAAATACTTATACTGTTGGGCCATTGACGCCTCTCCCAGCCGTGCCTGAGTGGAAACGACATTGACGATGTCGGTCAGGCTTTCTTTCTGATGGTCGAAAGTTTCGCGCAGCGTATCGGCCTGCGCCTGAGTTTTGACAATAGTCTGATCTATTTCCTTAATCTGTCCGTCAATCTGAGCCGAAATGCCGCGGGTCTCATCGGCGAGGCCGGCATTGGCCTGTTTGAGTTTTTCGCAGTTGTTCAGCAGAGTCAGCGTTGCGGTATTTGACTCTTCGCGAACATCTTTGACGATGTTGGAGAAAGTGTCCAGATTGGTACGGAAATCGGTAGAAACGTCGTTGAGCTTCTGGGCGATATCCTGCATAAACTTGTTGATTTCGGCATTTTGTTCGGCAACCGTCTTGTCGATTTCAGCCAGGCGGTCAATCGATTTGGTTGAATTGGCAACGACGTTTTCGGCGCGTTTGCTCACGTCTTCTTCAAGCAGAGCCATGCGTGCAAAGACGCGGTCGGCGCTTTGTTCAATAACCGAAACCTGATTTTTCAGCGAACTGCCGATATTGTTGGTATTTTCGGAAATGCGGTCGCAGATGTCGAAAAATTCATTTTCCTGATGTTTAAACAGCAAATTAATGGCTTCGGCCTTTTCGTCAAGGGCACGAACGACGTCGGAAACATAGCCGACCGTGTTTTCGGCAACTGAATTGAGCATGGTCGACTGAGATTCGAACGAATTGAGAATCTCGTTAAAGGTTTTGGTCGAGTTCTCGGTTGACTTGTCGATGACTTTAGCCTGTTCTATCAAGACATTGGCAACGGTTGAAGCGCGGTCGGTAATGCGACCGGAAATGCCTTCCAGCTTGTTGTGCTGTTCGGAAACGATATTTTCAAACTGGCTGATTTTGGCCAGCGTGTTGGAAGCGGAATCATCGAAGATTTCCAGCTGTTCCTGCAGATTTGTTCCGATGTCTTTGGTTCTGATGACAACTTCTTCGGAAGCTTTGAGCGCCTGATCCATCTGAGTTTTGAGGCGTCCGATGGCTGAGCCGGCTTCGCTGTCGATAATGGCGGCGGCGCGGGTAAGTTCCTCAATCTGGCGTTTAAGTTCGGCCTTGGTTTCTTCAATTTTATTGACCGAACCGCTGATATGGCGCTGCTGTTGAGCCAGTGAGGTTTCGCTGATCTTGCTCTGCGTGACGACAATGTTGGAAGCCTCGACCAGATTATCGCGATGTTTGGCCATGATTTCGGCAACCTTATCCAACTGCTCTATCGAAACTTTGGTTTGAATATTGACACCGTCGGCGTTTTCGCTCAGCTGTTGATTGAGTTTCTGGAGGCTGGCGGTAACTTCATCGGCCAGCGTACGCAGGTAATTGCGCTTTTCTTCAATATCCGAAGCGACAGCCGAAGTCTTTTCAACCGCGGCATCGGTCAGCGCGCCGAGTTTGGCGGTTTCATTATCCAGTGTGGCAACAACTTCGTTGATACGGCTGACGGCGGCTTCGGATTTGAGTTCAAGCGCGGAAGTTTTTTCGTCGATACCGCTGCTGACGTTATTCAGGCTGTCGAGGATGTGGTCGGAAACGCCTTCCAGTTCCCGAACCTGATTGGAAATGCTTTCTTCAATAACATTGGCACGGGCCATGACCTTGTCAACTTCGGCGGCAAGAAATTCTCCCTGACGGCTGAAACTTTTGCTGAGCGCGTCATTTTGCTTGCCGAGCGATTCAATATGGTCAAGAATAAACTTGCTCTGACCGCGCAGAGTGCCGTCAATGCGGCTGATTCCGTCGTCCAAATGAGCGAAAACCTCTTCGCAGCTTCTAACCGCTTTGGAAGAAACCTGCTCAAGCCGGTCGCTCTGCCCGGAAAGAACGTCGGAAACATGGGCTATGGTTTCGCCGGTTTTGTTGCCGTATTCGAGCAGCATTTCATTGGCTCTGGCCAATTTGGCGCTGTTGCTTTCGGAAATGGCGCCGAGAGCCTCGGATGATTCGCGAATTTCCTTAATGCGGGGAGATATTTCGTTAAGGAGGTCGGAAACTTCCTTTTTGATGATGACGGCCGAATTGGTAAAATCGCGGATTTGATCCTTGAAGACGCCGGTCGAGTTTTCGGCACGCTCGGCAACATAATCAAAGCTTTTAACCAGCGTTTTGACGCCGTCGGTCAGTTCGGTCATGGTTTTTGAGGAATAATTGTCCAAAACGCCGACAAGCTTGGCAAAGTCATCTACACGGCCGCCGAGTTCCTGTTTGATTTTTTCGGTCTGCGCCGTTGCAAGTTTGGTTACTTCCTGAAGTTCAACAACCTGCGAGCGGATGGCATCGGCCATGGCTTTGGCCGTGGTGGCGCTCCCTTCTTCGGGATAAACGAGCTGGTTCATATAGGCGCGGAGAAACTTGGCCTCGCGTTTGAAACTGGAACCGCGGTCAATATAGGCCATAACGACCCAGATAATTGCCAGCGGAAGCGTAACGCCGGCCAGAAAACCGCCGAACTCGTCCGGCATCATCAAAAACAGATTGGACCAGCCGAAAAACTGCGTGATGTAAATGAGCACAACGGCAAACCAGATGACGCTGACCCATATCATCAGCCGGTGCAGATTGTTGTTAAGCCACGAGTTTTCCGTTTCAGCGTCTTCGACATAGCTGAACTTATTTTTTTCGGACATAAAATCAGGCAGGTTGGAACCTTCGCGGTTTTCCGAATTTTGGTTTGACATAAATATAATCCCCTATATTTCCCCAAATATAAAAATTGTCGGGCATAGAATATAGCAAAAATTTATAAATTCAAAGCGATTAGGGGCAAAAGATTTCAGTTATCCACAAGCTTAGGCGCCGCGGCCGCCAAGCCGTTCGAAAACGGCGGTTTCGGAAGCCGGATTCATGTCAGGATTGCACGCGCGGACATATTTTTTGAGTTCGGCACGCAATGCGGAAACAGGTTCGGATTTTGAGCAGTTTCGCGCATGAAAGTCTTTCAGGCGCGCCAAAAAGTCAGCCCTGCCCGCTTCGTCGAGTTCGCGGGTGTAAAGCAACGTATAACTTTTGTAGTCGGACAAAGCGCCGGACCGCAAAACGGAAGCAACATAACGTTCAAAAACCTGGATTTTTTCCCGGCGGCAGACATCTTCCAGATGTTCTCTGGCCCTGGCGCTGAGCAATGCGTAAAGACGGCCGTCAGTTTGGCGGGACTTTTCCGCTTCGCAGAGTTCGGGGAAACTTTTGCCTTTAAGAACTTCGGCGGAAATATGCTGCTGGTAGGCCTTTTGCAGTTTCTGCGGTTTGGCTTCGGGATGCTCGCCGGCTTTTTTATACAGCAGAAAGGCGTTTTTTATATCAAGTTTCGGCGGCGTGAGCATTTCGAACAGTGCCGCACGGGTCTCGTCGCGACGGGAGCCGTCGGCAATGTCTGCGGCCTTCAGATAAACCGGCAGCAGAGTGAAAAGGCTCTGACTGTTGAAACGGCATTTTTTCAGAGCCGGAATAACGGACGGGATATCTTCGGCAGTCATGTTTTCAGCGCGTATTTGAGCCGGAACGTCGCCGTGGCCGTTTTCAATCAGCATATTATAGATGTCAAAGCGTTTCTGGCGGAAGTTATAGTCGCGGGCAGCCTCCAGGTGCCGGTAAGGAACCGGACGGAACGGACTGTTCTTGTTCTGTGAGCCGAGATATGCCATCATCTTTTTGACCTGAGGTTCATCGCCGTTCTGGACAACATATTCAAAAGCCGATTTTCCGTAAGTGTCACGACGGAAAAGCAGTTCGGCGAAAGGAAGCTCCTTAAATGTCTGCGGATTATGCCGCAAAACGCCGTCAAACATTTTCAGTTCGGCGTCGAGCAGTCCGGCACGGTAATATTGGAAACGTGACAAATAGTTTTGTCCGTCGCGGCGCATTTGTTCCACCTGCGGCGAAGACTGAAACAATGCGGCTGCGTCAGGCCGTTCGCCGGCATTTGAAAAGGCGGCGGACGCGGCAAGCAAAGCCTCATTCAGAACCAGATCGGCCGCAAAATCGCGAATGTCGCTGTTGGTCGAAATGTCAAGATAGATGTCGGCGGAATGTTCCGACGGCGTAAAGATGTTTTGTTCCATACATTTGACGTTGTCATAAATGCGGTTTAAAAGAACGAGATTTTCATTCGGCGAGAGTTCCAGCAAAGCGCCGGGAGAATCTTTCAGCATAAAATCCTGAGCAAAGCGGTTGAGACTGCCCAGCCGCCAGTTTTTCACGGCCGCGTCATCATGCTGGGAAACGATATGCAGCACTGTCGAACGGCTTTGTCCGAAGGGCATGGCCGAAGCCACGTCGAGGACAAACAGCTGTTTCTGGATATATCTCCGCTCCTCTTCCGTATAGCCGAGCCGCTGCATATTCTGCTGAAACAGTTTTTCCAGCTCAAGCAAAACCGGTCCGCCGTGACAATGGCTGACAACGGGCAGCCGGCTGAGATTCTGCGCCGCGGTTTCCGTATCGAACCGTGTCTGTCCGCCGTCTTTTGAAATAAGCGGCAACAGCCAGACGTCAAAAAACTTTCCGTAATAGTCATAATGTTTTTTGGCAACCGGATATAACCTGTCATCCAGCCTGCCGAGTTCCGCATCCTGATTCAGCCTGTGAGTGCCGCAGTTGGCACTGTCCGGGTAATAGGCGCTGAAAATATGTCCGTCGAAGCCGGATATAAAATTGTTGTTAAGAAAACGCTCAACGATTTTGCAGATGGCGTTGGCATCATATTCGCCATTGGTGCCGTCGCCCGGGAGTATCAAAATGTTTGTTCCGTGCAGAAAACAGTCGGCGGAAATATTGCTTTCCCAGTGGTCAACGCCGTTTAAACTGCGGCGTCCCAATCCCATTTGCGAATTCATCACAGGTTCCCCAAAACGTTATTCCACATTAGATAACACATCACTGAAGACGTGTAAACAGGGAATTTATTCGTTTTCTTTTTTTCTGAGAACGTATTTGAGACGGTTCAGCGCCTGAAACTTCATCTGATCCTGCGAAAGGGTATCAGGCACGACGACGGAAGCCTCAATTTTGGTTTCCGGTTCGATGGCGGTAACTTTGACGCTGTGCCCTACCCGCACGAATTCAAACAGAATTTCCGTCATTACTTGCCCAGAAAACGGTTATTTTTTGGAAAGCCGAACGGAACCAGTTTGCCCACCTGAGCACGATGTCCGAGCCATGCCAGCAAATCGGTTTCAACTTTAATGCCGCCGCTGCGGGCATAGGAAAAGCCCTCCGCAGCGTTAAAGCTCTGAATGTCTGCCAGTCCGCCGTCTTTGTATTTCTGCAAGGTTACGCCGCGTCCGCGTGCCATTGTCGGCACTTCTTCGACAGGGAAAATCAGCAGTTTGCGGTTATCGCCGACAACGGCAAGACTGTCGCCGGTAACTTTGACGCAGAAAACGGCCTTTTCGCCGTCACCCAGATTCATAATCTTGCGGCCGTTGCGGGTTTGGGCAATGATATGGTTTTCGTCAACCATGAAACCCTTGCCGGTATTGGAGGCAATGACATAAGAGGCTTTCGGCTCAAAGACAAAAGCCTGACAAATCTGATCGTTGTTTCCCAGATCAATCATCAGACGCAGCGGCTGGCCGAACCCGCGGCCGCTGGGAATTTCGGAAGCCTGAACCGTAAAGAACTTTCCTGAAGTGTCAAAAAAGATAATCCGGTCGGTCGTCTGCGCATGCAGAGCAATCTGCAACGCATCGTCGTCCTTGAACTTGAAGTCATCATCAAGGGCTGCATGCCCCTTAATACACCGTATCCAGCCTTTTTGCGACAGGATAACTGTAATCGGTTCTTTTTCGACAAAGACTTCCAGCGGCACTTCAATCTCTTCCGAGACCTCGGCAAATTCGGTACGGCGTTTGCCAAGAGCCGTCTTTTTGCCGAATTTTTCACGTACGGCCTTGATTTCTTCGGCCAAAGCCTGCCAGCGTTTGTTTTCGTCGCCAAGCAGCGCCTCAAGCTCGCCCTTTTCGGACGAGAGATCGTCAAATTCGCGGCGGATTTCGGTTTCTTCCAGTTTACGCAGCGAACGCAGCTTCATGTTCAAAATCGCTTCGGCCTGGTTTTCAGTCAGCGAAAATTCTTTCATCATTACCGCTTTGGCATCATCTTCTTCACGGATAATACGGATAATCTCGTCCAGATTAAGATAGGCAATCAGATATCCGGACAGAATTTCGAGACGGTTGTTTATCTTGTCCAGACGATACTGAGAGCGGCGTTTTAGAACCTCATGGCGGTGATTCAAAAACTCGACCAATACATCTTTAATGCACATAACCCGCGGAACACCATCGGAATCAAGAACATTCATGTTCATCGGAAAACGGCTTTCCAAATCGGTGTTTTTAAACAGATGTTCCATCAAAAGACCGGCGTCGACCGTACGGTTTTTGGGTTCAAGAACAATACGGACGTCATGGGTCGATTCATCGCGGACATCGCTGAGCATCGGCAGCTTTTTGTCCATCAGCAACTGGGCTATTTTCTCAATCAGTTTGGATTTGATGACCTGATAGGGAATTTCGGTTACGATAATCTGATACTGTCCGTGTCCGAGGTCTTCCTTCTCCCATTTGGCGCGAATGCGGAAAGTTCCCTTTCCCTGCCTATAGGTGTTAAGAATGCTTTCAAAACTGTCGATGACAATGCCGCCGGTCGGGAAATCCGGCCCCTTGATGCGGCGAACCAGCGGTTCCATTTCGCAGTCGGGTTTTTCGATCAGATACAGAAGCGCGTCACAGACCTCGCTGAGGTTATGCGGCGGGATATTGGTGGCCATGCCGACGGCAATTCCCGCCGAACCGTTGCAGAGCAGATTGGGTACCATGGACGGCATGACGACCGGTTCTTCCTCTTCGCCGTCATAGGTTTCGCGAAAATCGACGGCATTGTCGTTGAGACCTTCCATCAGAGCCATGGCAAATTCAGTCAGGCGGGCTTCGGTATAACGCATGGCGGCCGCACCGTCGCCGTCGATATTACCGAAGTTTCCCTGGCCGTCAACCAGCGGATAACGTACGGAAAAATCCTGAGCCAGGCGCACCATGGCACCGTAAACCGCACTGTCGCCGTGCGGATGATATTTACCGATGACATCGCCGACGACACGGGCGCATTTCTTAAAACCGGACTTCGGATCCAGATGCAGCTGGCGCATGGCAAAAAGCAGACGGCGGTGAACCGGTTTCAATCCGTCGCGGACATCCGGCAGCGCGCGGTCGACAATGGTCGACATGGCATAAGACAGGTATCTTTTGCTCAATTCCTCCGAGAGGTGAACATCTCTGATTTTTTCTTCTACTTCCTGCATGTCAAAAATACTCTAAAATCGTTTATAGGCCTAAGTTATGCAGCAAATTAGCACGGTTCGGCGGGAATTTCAAGTTATGAGTTTGAAAAAAGTTTTTATTGAGGAAAAACTCGGTCATCCGCAGCAGATCTGCCACTTCCGAAAGTTCAGGATTATAGTTTTTATCGACAATATACTGCGGAAATCTGAACAGCCGGCTTTTATAAGGTTCACCGGCCTCGGCACAAACGGCGCGGCCGGTTTTAGGCGAAACGTAAGCCAAATTTTCGGTTGTGCCGGTAGCGGAACATTCGCTGAGATCCAAGCCTATACCAAGAAAATCAAGAAGATAAAATTCGAAGTAAGAATAACGCACTATCCAATTATCTTCATCTATAAAATTAAAAAAACTGTCAATCAGATAGTAAAAGCGTTCCAATTCCGCCTTTTCGGGCATGCAGGCATTTGCCAGTTCGCAGAAAGCGGAAAGCGCGGACAATTTGCCGCTGCTGCCGAGAAAACGAACGGCAGTCGGCCTGAGAAGTTCGGCGCGAAAGGAAAGCATATTTTCTTCAATCCGGGCATAGGCATCAACCGCAATCAGGTTGCCGGGCTGATAGACGCCAAGGTTCTTTTTGCTGTGTCCGCCCCGGACATAGCCGACAAGCTTGCCGTGTGCGCGGGTTATCAGAGTCAGAATAAGCGAGGTTTCGCCGTGTTTTCTGACATTGATGATGTACCCTTCGTCCGTAAACTGCAAATCTATTTCCTTGTCATGACTTCATAAACCCAGGCCGGCGGATTGGCGTCAAAACGCCAGGCGGAAAGAACCGCCAGCAGCGTGCAGGCCAGCAGCAGCCAAAAACCCCTTTGTTTGAAGAAATCTTTCATTTTCCGCATCTTTCGAAAAATTCTCCCCGAAATGCATCCGGGGAGAAAATTACTAATAATCGTGAATGATGGACTTGGTAACGCTGTCGTAAGTCATCAGCTCACTTAAAACCCGTTTCATGTCTTTAAGCGGAATCATGTTTGGTCCGTCGGACAGAGCCTTGTCCGGATTGTCGTGAGTTTCAATGAACACCGCGGCAACGCCGACTGCAACGGCAGCGCGGGCAAGCACCGGCGCAAATTCGCGCTGGCCACCGGAAGTTCCGCCCTGCCCGCTGGGCTGCTGGACGGAATGGGTTGCATCGAAAATAACCGGACAGCCGGTTTCTTTGGCCATGATCGGCAGACCGCGGAAGTCGGTTACCAGCGTATTATAGCCGAAACTGGCGCCGCGTTCGGTCAGGCAAACATTGGCATTGCCCGAATCTTCGGCTTTTTTGACAATATGTTTCATATCCCAGGGTGCACAGAACTGACCTTTTTTAATGTTGACGACCTTGCCGGTTTTGGCGGCAGCGACCACCAGGTCGGTCTGCCGGCACAGAAAAGCCGGTATCTGAAGCATGTCAACATACTGGGCAACAATGCCGCACTGTTCCTTTTCATGAACGTCGGTAACAATCGGAACGTTATTGTAGAGCTTTTTGATTTCCTCAAAAGTCAGCATTCCCTCTTCAAGGCCAACCCCGCGGGCGCCGTTGATGGATGTGCGGTTGGCTTTGTCGAAGGAAGCCTTGAAAATATAGTTTATGCCAAGCTCTCCGGTAATTTCGACCATGGCGCCGGCCATGTCAATCGCATGCTGGCGGCTTTCAATCTGACAAGGGCCGGCAAGCAGTGCCAAGGGCAGTTTGTTGCCGATTTTGAAGCTGCCGATTTCGATAGTTCTCTGTTCCATAACGGTTTTCCTTTGCTGCGTAGTTAAGAATAATCATGTTTTAGCAGGTTTGGCAAAATTTGGCAACTCCGCATTTCAGATTTAAACAGAAAAGCCCCAAACCGCAGGCAACGGTTCAGGGCTGGCGCAAAGATGCAAAAATCATGCCTTAAGGCAGATTTCATCGACTTTTCCTTCAAAGGCATTTCTGGCTTTTTCCCAGTCTTCGGGGCGGACAATTTCCTGCGGCCGGTAACACTCGCACCAAACGGCATAAAGGCGGTATTTGTCCTTGCCGTCCATGTAGCCGCGAAAGTTGACGCCGCAGCGAAAACTTTCGTTTAAGCGGGACAAAAACTGCGGCAGATAAGTTTCCGGCGCATTGCAGACTTCGTCAAAATCTTCTCTGATTCCGAAAACCCGGCCGTAATATTTTTTTGCCGGCAGATAACGGCTTTGAGAAACGATTGCCGCGGCATTCGGGCTGCGAGTACAGTTTCCGGCGACATCGACGAAAATATTCTCGCCGCCGAAAGCCCGCAACAGCTTTTCGTCTGCGGGCAAAAGTTCCTCCGTCATACGGTCGGCAACGATTTTGCAACGCTTTTGACGGGTTATCCGGCAGAGATGACCGATGGCTATCAGAGCGGGAATGTCGTCGGCAAAACAGACAAACGCCGCACCGGGATTCAGTTTAATCCGAGGGTAGCTGCCGCGGGGATCGATAAGTTCTTCATCTTTGATTTTAATCATGCCGTGCAACTGATGCGCAGCATAAAGCAGTTCTTTGTTCATAATTTTCTAAAATTATAGGTTTTGTTTCGGCCAATTTAGAACCGGGAGCGTTTTATGTCAACAGTTTAAGGCCTTCAGGAAGAGCCGCACGCTGTTCTTCGGACAGATTTATGTTAAAAAGGCAGAGTTCCCGCAGCGCAGGAAGCCGGGACAGAATATTCAGTAGCCGGGGCAGCGTCTGCGCATAAAAATATGCCGCGCGTTCCGGGCTGTCGGCAATTTTCTTTTCCCTGCGGTACTTTTCCGCCTGACCACGACGCCACTCGTCTTTGATTTCATTCAACGGCGGCAGCCGCGTCAGAGCCAGCACCTCAAGATTTTTTGCTTCAGGCAGCAAAGCGATAAACCTGTCCTGAAATCCGGGGCCGGCATTGTCGACCGTAAAGCCGCAGACCTTGCAGTCCGCAGCTTCCAAACGGCGAAGGCGCTCTTCGATGTTTTCCATTACAGCAGCCTGCTCTTATCTATCGCCGCTCTGACGAAAGAAACAAAAAGCGGATGCGGCGCAAAGGGTTTTGACTTCAGTTCAGGATGAAACTGGACGCCGACAAACCACGGATGATCCGGACGTTCGCAGATTTCGGGAAGCTTGCCGTCGGGCGACTTGGCTGCAATAATCATGCCGGCCTGTTTCAGCTGGTCCTCATATTTCATATTGACTTCGTAGCGGTGACGATGGCGCTCGGAAATTTTGTCGGTGCCGTAAATCTTATGAACCAGAGAATCTTTGTTCAAGACAGCTTCGTAGGCGCCCAGACGCATTGTGCCGCCCAAATCGCCGTCCTTATGCCGAACCTGTTTGGCGCCGTCCTTGTCCCATTCGGTCATCAGGCCGACCACAGGCTCGCAGGCCTTGCCAAACTCTGTGGTGCCGGCGGTTTTGATACCGGCTATATTGCGCATGGTTTCAATGACCGCCAGCTGCATGCCGAAACAAATTCCCAGGAAAGGAACCTTGTGTTCCCGTGCATATTTAATCGCCAGCATTTTGCCTTCGGTTCCGCGTTCGCCAAAGCCGCCGGGAACCAGTATGCCGTTGACTTCAGCCAGATAAGTGGCCGGATCTTCCTGTTCCAGCAGTTCGGAATCGACCCATTTGACGCGTACCTTGAACTTATTGGCGATACCGCCGTGAGTCAGCGCTTCATTCAGAGATTTGTAAGCTTCCAGCAGCTGGGTATATTTGCCTACAACCGCAATCTTTACCTCGCCTTCGGGACAACGAATCGTGTTGACAATGTTTTCCCATTTGCTTAAATCCGGTTCTTTGCCGCAATCCAGGCCGAAATGTCGGCAAACCTGCGTATCCATACCCTCATGAGAATAAGTGACCGGCACCTGATAGATGGTGTCGACGTCAAGAGCGGCAATGACGTTGTCTTCGCGAATATTGCAGAACAAGGCGATTTTGCGCTTTTCGTTCTGCGGAATCGGCGTTTGCGAACGGCAAAGCAGCATATCCGGCTGAATACCGTATTCCTGAAGCTTTTTGACCGAATGCTGGGTGGGCTTGGTTTTCAGTTCGCCGGCGGCCGGAATGTAGGGCAGCAGCGTAACGTGAATAAACATGACCCGGTCGCGCCCCAAATCATAGGCAACCTGACGAATCGCCTCCAGATAGGGCTGCCCTTCAATATCGCCGACGGTGCCGCCGATTTCGCAAAGGACAAAATCTTCATCGGAAACGTCGGAATAAATAAAGTCCTTGATTTCGTTGGTAACATGCGGAATGACCTGAATGGTGGCGCCCAGATAATCGCCGTGGCGTTCCTTGTCGATAACGCGCTGATAGATTTTGCCGGTAGTAATGCTGTCAGTACGCTTGGCCGGCACACCGGAAAACCGTTCATAATGGCCGAGGTCGAGATCTGCTTCGGTACCGTCGTCGGTTACAAAGACTTCGCCGTGCTGATACGGGCTCATGGTGCCGGGATCGACGTTCAGGTAAGGGTCCAGCTTGCGCAGACGAACCTTAAAGCCCCTCGCCTGCAAAATGGATGCCAGCGAAGCCGACGCCAGCCCCTTGCCCAGCGAAGAAACGACACCGCCGGTAATGAAAATGAATTTTGCTTTGGTTGACAACACTTTATCAAGATTTGTCGGTTCAGTCATCTGTATAGTTCCCATGTAAAAATCGGTTGTTTAAAAGTGACAAAGGCACCGTCTCGAAAGAGGGTGCCTTATGTTTGAAGATTTCGGTCATTTATTTTCCGGCTACCGGAGCGCTCGGCGCGGCGGGCACGGTCTGAGCCGCCGGAGCCTGTTCCAGAATGGATGTCGGCTTGGGCTGGGCGCCTTTGTAATAAATCGAAAGAGAAATACTGGTCAGGAAAAACACCGTAGCCAGAATAGCCGTCAGCCGGGTAAGCATGTTTCCGGTACCGCGGGCGCTCAGTAAAGAACTTGCGCCGCTGCCGCCGCCAAGACCGTCAAGAGCGCCGCCTTCGGAACGCTGCATCAGAATCAGGGTTACCAGAAAAATTGCAACCAGCAGGTGGACGACCAACAAAACTGTTCCCATATTTTTTATTCCTTATTTCTTATTTTCCACAAACATTTTTGGCAATCGCCATGAAATCGGCAACCTTGAGGCTGGCGCCGCCGATTAAGGCACCGTCAACGTCGGGCAGAGAAAGAAATTCTTTGGCGTTGGACGGTTTTACCGAACCGCCGTAAAGAATTTTCATCTTATTGGCGTTGGCTTTGCCGATTTTCTTGGCCAGAACCTTGCGGACAGCGGCGTGAACCTCTTCGACGTCTGCGGCCGTCGGCGTTTTGCCGGTGCCGATAGCCCAAACCGGTTCATAGGCGATAACGGTATCTGCCGCAGTCGAATCTTCGGGAACGGACCCTAAAATCTGACTGCTGCAAACCTCAATGGTTTTGCCTGCATCGCGCTGCGCCTCGGTTTCACCGATGCAAATAACAGCCTTGAGGCCGGCAGCATGAGCGGCAGCGGCTTTTTTGCAGACCAGTTCGTCCGTTTCAAAATGATCGGCACGGCGTTCGGAATGGCCGACGATGACATACGAGCAACCCAGGTCTTTGAGCATCAGCGGGCTGATGTCGCCGGTATGGGCGCCTTTTTCGGCAAAATGGACATCCTGCGCGCCGAGGGCAACCTTGGCGCCGCGCAGGGCTTTTTTGACCGAAGCCAGCAGCGTGAACGGCGGACAGACCAGAAATTCGCAGTCGGACTTGCCGAATGCCTTGACTTCCTGAGCAACGCCCTTAGCCAGAGCAACGCCGTCTTCCAAAAGGCCGTTCATTTTCCAGTTGCCTGCAATGAGTTTTTTTCTTGCCATAATCAAAATCCTTTTACCTGTAAATTTTTCATTGTCGTCTTTGTAGCACAACAAAAATATATTTTCCAGTCAAAAAAACTTTTCAACACGAATATTTATAAGATTGCATAAATTATTAAAATTACCTTATAATACCGGCAGTTTAAATTAACTGCATTTATAGGATTTTTCAGCAATGATGGATAAATTAGCGAAAGCTCAGAAAAACTGGATGTCGAAACTGGTTTTGATTTTGACGGCTCTGAGCTTTATGTCTTTGTTCGGCGTTTCGGGATATTTGACGGGTGCGGCCAGAAACAAGCCGGTTATCAAGGTTGACGACATCAGAATATCGCAGCAGCAGTTCAGCGCGCTTTTCGAGCAGGAACAGCAGATGGCCCGCAGCCTGTTCGGCGACAATCTGCGGATTAACGACGAAATCCGCAACGCCATGTTGCAGGGACTGGTTCAGCGCGAGCTTACCAACGCCATCATTGAGAGAACGGCAGACAAGCTGAACATGCACATCAGCGACAATCTGGTGCGCAAAATCATTTATTCGCAGGCGGAATTTCTGGACGCCAACGGCAATTTCAGCCTGGAACGCCTGCGCCGGGTCCTGTCCGCTTCCGGCTGGACCGAGCAGCGCTATATCGACGCCCTGAAAAAGGACATTGTTAAGCAGCAGCTGGTTCAGAATCCTTCCGTCAACATGAACGTTCCGAGAGTTCTGGCCGACGGGCTGGCCAAAGTCGAAAGCCAGAAGAAGACTTTTAAATACATTGTCGTTGACCCGGCAAAGGTTAAAATTGACCGCAAAATTACGCCGGAAGAAACCGAACAGTATTATGAAGACTTCAGCACCAATTTTATCGAACCCGAAAAACGCGATGTTTCCTTCATCGTACTGTCGATAGACGACATGGCTAAAAAAGTCGTTCCGGAAGAGGCTGACATTGAAGCCTATTATGAAGAAAACATCGGTCAATTTGAAACGCCGGAGACACGCAAGATTCTGCAGATGGTTTTTGACAGCAGAGAAGATGCCGACAAAGCCATGGTCGAACTGAAAAGCGGCAAGGACTTTTATGCCGTTGCCCAAGAAACGGCCGGGCAGGACAAGGAAACGACAGATTTGGGTTATGTTGCCAAAGACCTGCTGATTGCCGACATGGCCGAAGACGTCTTCGACATACGAAAGGGAGAAATTGCCGGACCGACAAAATCCGATTTGGGCTGGCATATCATGAAAGTTACCGACATCAAGGCCGGTTCCAAGACAGACAAGGCTGAAGCCCGCAGAAAGATTGTCGAAACGTTGAAAAAAGAGCGCGCTTACGACGAAGCCTATACCGTTTCGGCCGAGATTGAAGACAAAATCGGCGGCGGCGCCACGCTGGAAGATATTGCCGGCGAAATGGGCGTTAGGATTCTGAATGTCAAAGGTCTGGGCGAAGACGGAAAATATGCCAAAGCGCCGGCAGCCCACACCGAAGTCCTGAAGTCGACCGAATTTGTCGATACTGCATTTTCTTACAATGTCGGCGAAATCAGTCAGGTTACCGAAACCGATGACGGCTTTGTCATTGTCCGGGTTGACCAAATTGCCGATGCTCATCCCATCCCGATGGAAAAGGTCAAAGGCGAAATTGAGAAAATGTGGGAAGTCAACGAACGCTCGGCAATCGCTCAGGAAATTGTCAACGACGTGATGCATGACCTGGAAAACGGCGATAAAATCGATGAGGTCGGGCAGCGTTTCGGCCTGACGGTAAAAAACACCAAGCCCCTGCTCCGCAGCGGAAGCTTTGAAGGCCTTTCGCAAGATTCGATGATTGAGCTGTTTCAGGAAGGCTTGGGCAAACCGAAGCTTATTTCTCTGGGCGAGGAAAAGATTATTGCCGTTGCCGACAAAGTCACTGACGCCGGAGAAAAACTTTCGGAAGCCGTTATTGACGGCGTCAAGCGCAGAGCCAGAATTGACCTCAGCCAGGATGCGGCGGCCAGTCTGGTCAACAGTTTCGGCGAGGACTATGACGTACGCGTCAAATATCGTCTTATCGGTTTGGCCGATTAGATTTTCACACTGAACATAAAAACGAAAACGCTCCATGAAACATGGGGCGTTTTTTTGGCGTTTTTGTCTAGACAGACCGGCAGAAATATGATATTTTGACGTTCTGATGAAAAATTAGTATGTTGATTATGGTGCGGTTGATGCGAAACTCTTAATTCGAAATTAAGACTTTCCAACACTGATTTTTCTTTTTCTGAATAAATATGTCGAACTTAAAACAATGAAAAAATGAAAAAGATTACATTAAGAGTCGGACAGGCTGTTGCTGCGGCAGCCGTGATTTTGGGCATCTATGCCGGTTACCTGTTTCTGATGGCAGGCCAGTGGTTTTCTATGGAAAGATATGTCGGACAGTTTTTTGAAGACGATTTGAAAAATGAACCGACTTTAACCATTACCGACGTTTCCGGCGGCTATCTTGCATGGAGCCGGACAGTTAAGCTCAGTAACGGTCAAACCGTATTTTTCCACAGAGACAATAATCCGAGCGCATGGCAACTGGAACCCGGCCAGAAAATCGCCGTCTATATTGCCGCCGATGATTTGGCCAAGGAAAAAAACGCTTATTTTTGCGGCGCTTATGAGAAAAGATGAAAAATTGGTTTTTGTAAAAGCCCTCTCAAATGAGAGGGCTTTTTTTGTATGACAAAAAAATTTTATGTAGCTCCATCATTGGTAGACGGAAAAATTTGTACTTTCATTAATAGTTGACTCTTTCCACAAATTAGCTTATCCTCATACTTGATAGGTGTGGATTGTCTGATGCTGCGGCGCTTTTATGCCGCAGGTTCTTTTGTCGGCATATCCGACATTCTTTCCATTGCCTCTCGCTCCCCTTTCGGGCTTCGGTTCTAACTTTGTCGCGAGGTGATACTATGAAGAAATCTGTTTTAATGTTCTCTTTGCTTTCCGGAACGGCTCTTATGTTCCCAAGGCTAACCATTGCCTCCGGCTTACCTGCACTTACACACACATACACACCCGAACCGAAGCCCGCCTTTCAGTTTGAACAACCTGACAAAGCCTATAAGACCGCCGCCATCTGTTTCCTCGGCTCCGAAAACTGCGGCGACGCCGGCTTCGGATCCATGGGCGGAGACGACGGCTATAAAGTCGATACCGTGCAACAATGTGGAAACGAGGGATATTCCGTCACTTCATGTTCCCTCCCCGCTTATCCTTCCGGACAATGTCCATATAACTCCGCCTATTTTGCAAAATGTGTCGAAGACCGTCCCCGCGCCTGCAAAGAAGCAGGCTTTACCGAAACTTCCTGCGCTTCCGGCACGGTCGTGGAGGCGACTTGTTCCTTTGACGCCAATTACAAAAAATGCAAATGCGACCCTTGTTCCGGATATGACTATACCTATGCGCAGGCCTCGGCTCAGGGCTATGTTCCCGACGGGAGCTGCTTAAGCTGTTCCGAAACCAAATACAAGCGCAAGGAAACCCCCTGCTCCGGCTACAGCTCCTGCGAATGCGGCGGCGAAACCGGCTCTGCTTCCTGTTACTCCGGATCAATCCAAAAATTTGAATCCTGCAAAAAATGCTGCTCTGCATGTGCAAGCGGCACGTCATTAAATTGTGCTTCTGACTGTTACCGGGAAGAAAAAGGGAAAGACAGCTGCGGTAACTTGTGCTATTCGTGTTACAAAGGAAGAATACATATTTACGGCTACTGGGGTTCGACCAATTACTGTTATCCCAACTGCACTATTCCTAATTATTCTTATGTAAGATACGCTACGGAATATAAATATTGTGAATATAAGGATGGGAGCAAGAAACTTTTAAACACGGAAGAAGCGGAAGGTTGTTTTGCAAGTCTTGCTTCAAACTGTAACGATGACGCTGTTGGCGGCGATTGGGATGAGTATTCCGGGTTTTGTAACTAATTTTGCAAATTTATGCAATACCCCGGTGGAACAGCACCGGGGTATCATTTCTATTCAATGCAGCAATCTACGGCTTTGCGGACAAAGGCTTTCATTTTGGCCAAAGCACCTTGCGGCGCTGTTTCCTTTTGTTTTTCCGCCGGAAGCGAGGCCGTGGCTTCTTCAACCCTGGCCGTCAGCTTTTTTACCGTTTCCGCGTCGTCTTTTACCCATTTGAGGTCGTCGACGTTCAGCATATTCATATTTAATCCCCAAAACAGGCAATAAAGATCATAGGCCTTATTGAACAAGTCATAGGCCTGTTCCTTGTTGCCCAGGCTCTGCTGTTTGGTTCCGACTTCCATAAGGCGCATGGACGACGCAAGCAGGTGTTTGGATATGCACCAGACTTCGCCTTCATAGGCCGGAATTATTTTCTGCATAAGGTTCTTACGGGTTTCGCGGATTTCTTCAATCAGGTCGTAAAAAGAGTTTTTGCCGGTTTTGGCACCGGAAAAGACCAGATGCTCTTCTATGGAGATCAAATTCATGATGGCAATGGTTAAATCCTGATCCGAGGACAAATCTTTCGGGTTTACCTTCTTGGTACTGTCAATGCGTTCAACGAATTCCTTAACGTTTTTAGCCTTATTCATGACTGTCTCCTAAAAATTGTACAAATCGGCACCGGTTTTCTGGCAAAGCGGATAGTAATAGAAATAAGCACTGGCCAGCAGCAAAGCAACGACCGGAACCAAAACTTTTTCAAACGGGAAATGCGCATGGCCGCCATTGCGGGCTTTCATCCACTGATAAAAATCCGAAGACCAGATCAATACCAATGCGCCGACAATCGTGCTGAAAAGAAACGGGTCGAGATAGAAAATGCCGATAACTTCGGAATGATATTGCAGTTCGCTGATATACATGAAACCAATCATGGCAACGGAAACGGCAATAATCGTCCAATCACGGCCTTTGAAGTTCCAGCCTTTTTTATCAAACCACTTGATGGTCCAAAAGCCAATCAATGCCAGAAACGCACCGGCCCAAACGCCAACGACGCTGTCATCCACACCTAACGAACGGGCAATTTCCAGAGAGGCACCGACCGCAATCGTACAAACGGCGCAGGCCGGGTTGGCGTAAGCCGGAAAAACGACGGCCAGCAGAAGCAACAAACTCAAAACGATGGTCATAATCTTAATCCTTTCTTTCAGTTTGTTCTTATTATTACTTAAAACGACTAAAAATCAACTGATTTATCCGTTTTATCAGCCTCAAGTTTGCGCAGGTAGCGTTTGGTCATTTTAACGGCATTTTCAAAGCTTGAGGCCGTCGAAATATCCTTTATCAGCCCTTCCTTGGTCAGGGCATCGTGCAAAACGCGGCGCGGCTGGGCTTTCAGATGAGAAAAGATAATCTTGGTGTCGTACTGTTTCAACTTGCGGATAAACTCAACCAGAATATTGGCGCCGCTGGCATCGACGACCGGAACCGAACCCATGCGGAAGATCAGGACTTTCGGCACATCGTGCATTTGGCGGAAAAACATTGAGACCTGCGAAGCACCGCCGAAAAACAACGGACCGGACAGACGCAGCGAGATGACGCCCTTTTCATTCAGCGTATCACTGATGTCCTGGCCGCGGGAAACATATTCCAGAACGCTTTCATCGTTGGCGACCTCAATTTCGCGGCTCATGCGGTGCATAAAAATGACGCTTGACATAATAAAACCGACGCTGATGGCCGTATTCAGGTCAACCATGACCGTGAGAAGAAAAGTGACAATAAGCGTAATACGGTCACCGCGGGGGCCTTGCAGCAGGTGCCAGAACTTAGGAAAATTGAACATATTATATGCAATGATAATCAATACCGACGACAGGCAGGCCAGCGGAATATACCGGGCCGCCGGAGACAGCAGGAGCATAAACAGCAAAATGAAAACCGACTGCATTATGCCGGAAACCGGCGAGTAGGCTTTGGCCTTAACGTTGGTGGCGCTGCGGGCAATGGCGCCGGTAGCCGGAATTCCCATAAAGCAGGCGCTGGCCAAATTGGCAATCCCTTCCCCGATCAGTTCGGCATTGGCATTGGTATTGTCGCCGCTCATGGCGTCGACAACAGTTGCACTCAACAGCGATTCGATGCTGGCCAGAAAAGCGATGGCCAAAGCGCTCGGCATAACTTTTAAGGCTAAATCAATATCAAATTCGGGAATTTTCGGCAACGGAATAAAATGCGGGATGCCGCCGAATTTGCTGCCGATGGTATCTATATGCAGCGAAAACAGCGCGACAATCAGCGTTGAACCGACAACGCCGAGCAGAAATGCCGGCAGCTTCGGACGGCGGAACTTGACATAAAAAATGATACCGAAAGACAAAACGGTGATAAAAACGGCCGTCCAGCTGAATTTTCCGAGGTTTTCAAGATAAACGCGCCATTTGGGCAGAAATTCGGCCGGCACAGAGGCTATATCCAAACCAAGCATATCCTTAACCTGCGTTGAAAACAGCAAAACGGCAATACCGGACGTAAAACCGACGACGACCGGGTACGGAATGTATTTAATATACGTGCCGAGTCGGAGATAACCAGCGGCAATCATAACGATTCCGGCAATCAGCATGGTCATGGTCAGGCCTGCATAACCATACTGCTGCAACGTATTGAAAATAATGACCACAAAAGCGCCGGTCGGACCGCCGATTTGATAACGGCAGCCGCCGAGCAGCGCTATGAAAAAACCGGCGACAACCGCCGTATAAAGCCCTTGCGCGGGACTGACTCCGGAAGCTATGGCAAAAGCCATGCCCAAAGGAATGGAAATGATGGCCAGAGTCAATCCGGCCACGGCATCACGCCTAAAATACTGCGTATTGTAGCCTTTGCTGCGAATGACTTCATATAATTTAGGGGCAAAATTCAGACCGTAGGAAACGAAAAGTCTTTTAATAATTCCATACATCAGTTTTCTCTTCTTGAATATATTTTCTAAAAAATTCCGGCGTCAGGAATACTCTTTTGACGGGCATTGTCAAGGTTTTCCCGAGAAATGCACAACAAATATAACCGCTTATAACCGCTCGAAATGCCCGGTTTTTCTGAAATTTGACACAATTATCCGCTTTACGCACAAAAACAAGTGACTAACTTTACGCTTTGTCTAGATTTTTCCGAAAAAATACGCTAAGCATAAAAATGTCAAAACTTTAAATTTATAGCGATTATGAAGAATTTATTATTTCTGGCAGGTTTGATCATGGTCACTGCCGCTTGTTCTTCCGGAACTTCCGGGACGAACATGACCTACAAAGAAGAAAGTAAAGAATGTAACTACTCATTTGTTGTAGTAAGGAAAGCGAGTAACGGAGTTTGTGATTTTGCTGTTTGCAAAGCAGATTATGACAATAAAGCTCAGGTGCTTCATCTTTGTATTGCTGACGGCAAGGAGTTTTCCTATCCGCTTTCACAAATTAAGGATGAATACATAGAACAGGTTAAGAATAATAAAGTTACCCTGTTGTTTGGTTTTGGAGATCCGATGCCCGCCGTAGTGGAAAAAGATACATCTACGGAAGAAATACCCGGCTTTGAAAAAGATTACAGACAGTTTACTTTTAATTCCATACTAAAAGACAGTCATGCCTCCGGAATCTGTCAGTATCTCCTGATTTATAACGGAATGTTTATGAACGGCTTCTGTAAATTGGGAGATCAAGTTCTGAAGAATGGACGTTTTTTCTTTACTGAATCGGATTTTCTGCCTGAAACGACTGACAAAAGCTCCGCCTCCAAAGGTCTTTTTTCGGCAGGACTGGCTTTATACGATTCGGCCAATGACTTTTTCAAAAAGGACAGATATGGAAATCCTTATCGTTTTTCCGTCGTTCAGACTTTTTATGAAAATGGTTATCTGGTCATTTGTGTCGAAGATGGAAAAACTTACCGTTATCCGCTAAAAGCTCTGAATCCGGTTCAACGCTACACGCTATTGAATGAGAAACAACCAAGAATTTCGGCTATTCAGCTGGTCAACCGTCGTTGGATTCCGATTTATCTAGTACAGGAAGGCGAAGATTACCGCTATTCGGGATTTTTGTGGAATTCCTCAAACTATTATAACTTTTATGAGCGAATCAACAGCATGCAGATATACAGTGATTTCATGCTCGAAGCCGGTATTACTCTGAATTATAAACCGTTAGATTTCTTCTTTTATGTCAAGTAAAAAGACTTAAGCCCTCAAGATTTTTTGAAACAAATCTTTGAGGGCTTAATTTCGCTGTATCGGAACGCTTATTGTTAAGCAATCATTTCGCGGACGCGTTCCTTGATTTTTTCTACCGTATCGCCTTTAGGCGTATATTTTTCTTCAAACGGGGCAACCGTTTCCCATTTCAGATCCTCGAAAACCTGCTGGATTTGGTTGACGACACCTGGTTTCCAGCCATAAGAGCCGAAAGCAAAGCCTTTTTTGTTTTTCGGGGCCAAACCTTTCATATAGGTTACGAAACCGGCAACACGGGGAAACAGCTGGTTGTTGAGGGTCGGATTGCCGATGCAGACATATTTGGCGTCAAGGAAATCGACCATGACTTCAGAAACGTTCTTTACGGCAAGACAATGTTTGACAACCGGAATACCGGCATCCTGAAAGACAGACATAACAGCTTCGGCCAGCGTTGCTGTCGCACCCCACATCGTATCATAGACGATGACGGCTTTGCCCTTGTTTTCGCCACTGGCCCAATAAGCGTAAGCGCCGATAATGGCGTCAACTTCCTTTTCTCCGGACCAGATGCAGCCGTGAGACGGCGCAATCATATCAATATCCAGACCCAAACTGCCAGCCGTATTTAAAGCCTTCTCCGCCTGAGCGCCGAAAGGAAACAGAATGTTGGCATAATAGCTTTTGGCATTCTGCATAACAACATCGAAAGGCTCATCTTTGACGAAAATGCTGTCGGTTGCGTAATGCTGGCCAAAACCATCGTTGGAAAGCAGCAGTTTGTCTTCTTTGACATAGGTCATCATAGAATCGGGCCAATGCAGCATCGGCGTTGTCATAAATTCAAGATTGCGTTTGCCGATATTAAGGACATCGCCGGTTTTGACAATTTCAAAATTCCAGCCGGCTGTATCAAAATGAGCTTCAAGAGCCGCCTTGCCAGCCATATTGGTCACTACTTTTGCCTGCGGCGCCAGTTTCATAACGACCGGAATATTTCCGGAATGATCCATTTCAACGTGATTAACAATAACATATTCGATTTTGGAGAAATCGGTCAGGCTTTTGACTCTGGCAATCATTTCGTCCGACATATAATGTTTTACGCCGTCGACCAACGTGATCTTGTCGTCCATAATCAGATATGAATTATAAGTTGAGCCGTGGGGCGTGGCATAGCCGTGAAATTCAACCAGATTCCAGTCTTTGACGCCGACCCAGTAAATGTCTTTTTTTATTTCGACACCATTCATGATATTCTCCTTGTAATAAAACATTTTCATTTTCTGATATATAAATAATCTGAAAAATTATTATTGACAATATTTTAAAATAAAATATAAACAATAACAGTAATTGTTATTACTTTTAGCGAGAACAAAATGAATTACTCGAAACAACGAGAGCTTGCCCTCAAAGTTCTGCAGAAAAATATGTGTCATCCGACTGCCGACTTTGTATATGAGCAAATGAGAAAGGATCTGCCGAACATCAGTCTGGCGACGGTTTACCGCAATCTGAACCAGCTGGCGGAAGCCGGTCTGATTCGCAAAGTCGAGGGACTGGACGGTTCCGTTCATTTTGATCATAATACGCACAACCATTATCATTTTGTTTGCATTAAATGTAATAAAGTTTACGATGTGCCCTGTGAAGTTGCACCTGACCTGAACCAAAAAGTTCTGGTTAAAACAGGGTTACAGGTAATAAGCCATGACATTACCTTCAAAGGTATTTGTCAGCATTGTCAAAAACATAATTAGAAGACGTTTCAAGGAGAGAACTATGGAACTTAAAGGATCTAAAACCGAGAAAAACCTCATGGAAGCATTTGCCGGCGAATCTATGGCTCGCAACAAATATACCTATTATGCCTCCAAGGCAAAAAAAGAAGGCTACAACATTATTGCCGACAAATTTGAACAGACAGCCAACAACGAAAAAGAACATGCAAAAATCTGGTTCAAACTGCTGCATGAAGGCGCCGTTCCGGATACCATGACCAACCTCAAGGACGCTGCCGCCGGCGAAAACTACGAATGGACAAACATGTATGACCGTATGGCCAAAGAAGCTCATGAAGAAGGTTTTACCAAAATTGCCTATCTCTTTGAAGCCGTTGCCAAAATTGAAAAAGGCCATGAAGAAAGATATCAGGCTCTGCTGGACTCTCTGGTCGAAGGCAAAATTTTTGAACGTCCGACCAAGGTCATTTGGGAATGCGCCAACTGCGGTCATCGCGTAGAAAGCCCGAAAGCGCCGGAAAAATGTCCGGTTTGCGATCATCCGCAGGCTTATTTCTTTGAACTGCAGGAAGAATTCTAAGCCATATCTGCCAAGAAAAAGCCGGTACATAATGTGCCGGCTTTTTTTATTGCATAAATCTCAAAATAACGGTTTAAAAGGCTGCTTTTTGCGCTACAATAACGAATATTTTGGTCAGGAAAGGGTTCTACCATGCTGTTGTCAAAGATTTTGAAAGACTGTAAGAAAGACATTGAATTCAAAAAAACCGCCGTTGATTCGCGCAAAGTCGAAAAAGGCGATCTGTTTGCGGTTTTTACCGGTTCGGCGGAACTTAACCGGCAATATGCCGAAGATGCCGTTCGCCGCGGCGCTGCTGCCGTTCTGACTGACGATGAGGAGTTGTCCCTTTCGGCTCCGGTTGTGTGCCGTAAAGACGCACCGCTTCTGCTCGGCGAAATCAACAAAACCCTGTTTCAGCCCCTGCCCGCGGTATTTGCCGCCGTAACCGGAACCAACGGCAAGACTTCAACCGTTTCGTTTCTGAGACAGATATGGGATTTTGCAGGTTTTGAGGCTGCCAGCCTCGGCACGCTGGGCATTCGCACCAAAAACAAAACCGAATATACCGGCTGGACAACTGCCGACAACGTAACTATGTTTGAAAAGCTCAGCGAAGCGGCTAACGATGACGTTACGCATGTTGCGATAGAGGCCTCGAGCCATGGCCTGGCTCTGCATCGGCTGGCCGGACTCAAATTCAAAACCGTCGGTTTTACCAACCTGACACAGGATCATCTTGACTTTCACAAAACCATGGAAAACTATTTTCAGGCCAAAATGAAACTGTTTGAAGACTATGCCGAAGACGGCGCCGCTGCCGTTATCAACGCAGACATTCCCGAATTTGAAAAAATTGCCGCACTTTGCGCCGCACGCGGCCTGAAAGTATGTTCTTACGGCGAAAAAGGCAGTGAACTGCGACTGTTGGGACAAAATCTGCATCAGACGGGACAGGATCTGGATTTGGAAATTTTCGGCCGCCGTTACAACATACCGATGCAAATTACCGGTTCTTTCCAAGCATGGAACGCCCTGTGCGCTCTGGGAATGGCATTAGCTTCCGGGGTTGACGAAGAAACCGCAGCCCAAGCCCTGCCCGGACTGAAAAATCCGGAAGGACGCATGGAACTGGTCGGTACCACGGCCAAAGGCGCCAGCATATACGTCGACTTTGCGCATACGCCGGACGGCATTGAAAACGCTCTGAAATCGCTGCGGCACCACTCGGAAGGAAAGCTCTGGATTGTTTTCGGCTGCGGCGGCAACCGCGACACGACCAAACGCCCGAAGATGGGCGCCCTGGCCGGGAAGCTTGCCGACAAAATAATCGTTACCGATGACAATCCGCGTTTTGAAGATCCGGCCGAGATCAGAAAGCAGATTATGGCCGCCGTACCGGAGGCCCGTGAAATCGGCTGCCGCGGCGAAGCAATTAAATATGCCATGGACAACGCGGCAAAAGGCGACATTGTTCTGCTGGCTGGCAAAGGACACGAAGAAGGTCAGATTGTGCAGGGAAAAGTTCTGCCTTTCAACGACAGACAAGAAGTGCTGAAAAACTTAAAAAGCGCATAAGCCTGCAAAAAAAGCTCCGCAGAAATTGTGGAGCTTAATTTTTTCGTAAAACGGCCGGTAAACTATTCGACTACTTTAAGACTTCCGGCAACCGTTTTGCCTCTTTCGGTCGCCAGCTCGTAGCTGATTTTGGCGCCTTCGTTGAGAGTTCTCATACCGGCGGCCTGAACTGCCGAAATATGAACGAAGATGTCATTACCGCCTTCATCAGGGGTGATGAAGCCATAACCTTTTTTGTTATTAAACCATTTTACTGTTCCTGTTGCCATAACTTTATCCTTTTCACAAACAGGTTGATACGCTTTATTTATAGAAGCTTTTTCAGGGCAACTACATTTAAAGGTGTAATATAGTTCTTTTGTCTTGGCAAGAAAATTTATTTAATTCCGCTCAGATTATTACGGTTGTTTTTGGTTTGACCGCTGATTATATTGAACTTGTTTTATTTATGAAAAAAACACTCTCTTAGAAAGGAAATCAAGATGAAAAAATCAGCAATGGTACTCTCTCTGGTGCTGCCGGCACTTATTGCCGGAGCCGGCCAGGCCGATGCAAAGCACCGCGGTTTTCTGGAGACGAACAACCAGGTCAGCGACGAAGCGCCGGCCGCGATGGCAACTAACGCGAGCGAAGCATACAAAACCCGCGCTCAGGACAACTACAACAATGCAATCGACAATGCCAAAGACTATGCGGGCGACAAAGCCGAACAAGCCGGAGACTATATTTCGGACAAAGCCTCGGACGCCCGGGACTATGCGAAAGAAAAATACAATAATGCGAAAAAATACGTTAAGGAAAAGGCCGGCGACGCGGAAGACCATATTAAGGACAAAAAATCCGAACATAAAGACCTTTACGACAAGAAAATGAAAAACAAGGGCCACTGGCTGGAAAACGAAAGACACGACATTGACGAAGATTATCAGGAAGCCCTGTATAAAATCAAAAAATCGCAGCTGCCGGACAACCTGAAAGAATTGCTGCGCGACCAGGCCGAAGAAAACCGCAGCCTGGCGCTCGAACAGGCGGAAGACCGTGCCGAACTGATGAAAAAGCACAAAGCCGCGCGCGAAGAATACCGCGACGAATTTATGAAAGACAAATCCAACCGCAAAGCAGTCAAAGAAGTCATGAACATTTTATAAAAACAAAATGCAGTTATAAACTTTCACTTGCCTACACAAGTGATATTAAACATTTCGAACTTCGTTCACCCTGCCCAAAAGTTCCGCAAGACTAATGGCTCTACTTGTGCAGGTAGTGATATAAATCTCCCCGCCATGTAAGAATTATTTAAGCGGGGAGTTTTTATTTTATAAAAATCCCTCCCGATTTGATACATATTTATATAGACAAAACGTACACCTATTATTTATAGACAAAATAAAATATTTTTCGAAAAACATATCGATAATGTACAAAAAAATATTTATTATATTGAAAATTTGTTATAAAATGTATTCATAACAATATAGAAATAAGGGGTTTTACTATGAAAATGAATGACAAGTTCAAAGCAAAAGTTAAAATGTTTATGCTGAAAGCCGCATTAACTGCTTCTGTGTCTGCCGGTGTTACCGGTGTAGCCGCGCAAAATGTTCAAAATAACGACAAAAACAGTGATTCTGTAGAGCAAGGCATCAACAGCAGACGCGTTGAAATGTCTGTTCCTGCTATTTTCGGTGAAAAACCCATTAATTTATCTCGAGACCAGCTCTGGGAAATGGTAACAAAAGCCGAACTAAACGAAAAGCAAATGGATGCTTTTGCAAAAGAATATGCCAAATTGGTCAAATCTCCTCAGGGATTAACCGACCTGAATTTTAACTGGATGACAAATAATCTTGTTGAAGACGGTATCTTCTCAGAAAGACAAGCAGAAGTCTTGAACCATAAAGCTGTTGAATACAACCTGCCTGTTAAAACTCCTGACGAAAGAGTCATTGAAGACAGCGTACGTCCCGGTGAAGAGAGATTTAAAGTCAGCGGAACATTTGTTAACATTGTAGAATCTGACACAAAATCCGATACACAGGGACATATTACATCTTATCACTTTGACAAGGACGGAAAATTACATGTTCAATCAAACGAAATTGTTGACTTGAAGGGTTTGATGCCTCCTCTTGTTCAAAAACAGGACGGTTCTTATCGCTGCGGCGCAGCCACCGGAGCTGAGCGTGCCCGCGTTATCAGTCAGGAAAAATCCATGCTGCAGGAATTTGTTATAGAACACGGTGTCTATCAAGATTTGCTGCAAAAAAAGGCAAACGGGTCATCCTTGGAAGCTCATGAACAGGCTTTTATAAAACAACATGGTGAAGAGATGAAACAACATGGATTGACCATGGGGAAAAAGGGACTGGAAAAAATTAATCTGGTTCAGATGCAAATGCAGCAGACGAGGTAATAATATTCTCAACCTTCATAAATCCTTCCCTTAACCTTAAGGGCAGGATTTATTTTTGTATCCGCTTTTGCCTTCCTTTGGGGGAAACTTTTTTAGTAAATAACTATTCACAAATAAAAATTTCTCTGTTAGATTGGAGCGTTACCTGCGGCATTGGGGCTGCGGGTTTTTAATTGCGATATTAAAAAAAGGAATATGAAAATGGCATTGAAAAATACAAGAGCCGGAAACTATCCGGAATGGTATCAAAACGTCGTCTCAGAAGCAGACATGGCCGAAAATTCGTCCAGTCCGGGATGCATGGTCATTAAGCCGTGGGGATACGGCATCTGGGAGCGCATCCGTGACGTCTTTGACGAAAAAATCAAATCGACAGACCACGAAAACTGTTATTTTCCAATGTTTATCCCGCTTTCCTTTTTTCAGAAAGAAGCCGAACATGTTGACGGTTTTGCCAAGGAAATGGCCGTTGTCACGCATTCGCGCCTGTCGATGAAAGACGGCAAGCTGGTTCCTGATTCGGAACTTGACGAGCCGTTGATTGTCCGACCGACTTCGGAAGCGATTATTGCCGACTCTTTCTCCAAGTGGGTCAAGTCGTACCGTGATCTGCCGGTGCTGGTCAACCAATGGGCCAATGTCGTCCGCTGGGAAATGCGCCCCCGCCTGTTTCTCAGAACCCGTGAATTTTTATGGCAGGAAGGCCATACCGCCCATGCAACCGCCAAAGAAGCAGAGGAAGAAACAACCCGCATGCTGGAAGCTTACCGTGAACTCTGCGAAGACACGCTGGCCATGCCGGTCATCTGCGGACGCAAACCCGAGCACGAAAAATTTCCGGGTGCTGTCGACACCTATTGCGTTGAAGCCATGATGCAGGACGGCAAAGCCCTGCAGGCAGGAACCTCGCATTTTCTCGGACAGAATTTTGCAAAATCAGCAAACATTTCGTTCGTTAACAAAAATAATCAGCAGGAATATGCCTATACTTCGTCCTGGGGCGTTTCTACCCGCCTTATCGGCGGCGTCATCATGACTCATGCCGACGACGAAGGCATGGTCGTGCCGCCGAAGATTGCGCCGTATCAGATTGTCATCGTACCGGTCATTAAGAACGACGCCGACGAAGATGCGGTTATGGAATATATCAAAGGGTTGCAAAAAGAACTTTTGCAGCAGGCACCTTTCGGCGAAAAAATCCGGATCAAAATCGACAAACGTGACCGTAAGAGCGTTGACAAGTTCTGGGAATGGACCCGCAAGGGCGCTCCGGTTATTCTGGAAATCGGCCCGCGCGACGTTGCCGAAGACAACGTAATGGTCAAAGAACGCCTCCGTCTCGGAACACCGGAAGGCAAAGCCGTCGTCAAACGGGGCGAATTTGTCCGTACCATTGCCGAACGCTTGGAAAAGCTGCAAAAGGAAATGTTTGCAAAAGCCAGGGCCCGACTGGAAAAGAATGTCCGCACCGACATCAAAACAAAAAAGGAGTTTGAGGAATATTTTGCAAATTCAAACGTTTGGATTGAGGAAGGGAAAGCCGGAAAAGTGGCTTTTGTCCGCGGCAAATGGAGCGGCGATCCGAACTCTGAAGAGCTGCTGAAAGCGATGAAAATTACGATCCGCTGCATTCCGTTTGACCAGAGCGGCACTAAAGGCGAATGTCTGCTGACCGGCAAACAGGATGCGGAAATTGACGTTATCTACGCCAGAAGCTACTAATTTTTGAAAAGGAACTTTTAATGAAAAAACTTATTGTTTCCGCCACGGCTGCAATCTTTGCCGCCGGTTCGGCCTTTGCCCAGCTTCCCGTAAAACCTTCGGCTTCCCCGGAAGAAATTCAGGAAAAGCTGCAGGCTGCGGTCAAGGCCGAATTTGACAACGCCGACCTCAACGGCGACGGCGAGCTTTCTCAGGAAGAATTTGTCGAATACACGATCAAAGAGGCTCGCGCCAAAGCCGAAAACACCTTTAACGGCTTTGACACCGACCATAACGGTTCACTGAGCGAAGAAGAGTATTTGGCTGCACTGCAGAAAATGATGCGCCGGCTGGCAGAACAGATTAAGAGTTCCGTACAGAACATGTCCGAAACCGAATAGTTTCGGCACTTTAATTTAAACCAAAACAGGGTTCGGAAAGTTTCCAAACCCTGTTTTTTTTTAGACCAGCGGCGGATTATCCGTTTCGCCGTCGTCTTTGGTTACGGTAACGACCTCATTGGGATAAAGCACCCAGGTCGTGTAAATAATTCGGTCGCCGATGTGCAGGTCGTCGTTCTTATATTCCTTCATATAGACAAGAGAACCGTCCTCCAGTTCGGCAAAAAGACAGTCAAGCGGCACGAATGGTATGCCGAAACGCACGGACATTCTGAACATATCGACAATCCGACCGCGTTTTTTATCGGAAATTATCAATCCTCTGGCCAGCGGTTTGGAACTGCCGTCTATATCATCCTGACGCATAGCCCCCTGCTCTGAGCAAAGTTCATAAATTTCGGCAGGGGCAAGCTTGTAGGTCCAGTAATAGTCCACACGGTCGCCGGCACGAAGCGTATAATCGACTTTCGACTTGCGGAAATAGGTATTGTCGCCGTTGTCAAACCGAATGACATAATGCGGAAAAGGATAAGGAATATCCAACCGCATGACAATCGAATAAATCTTCTCAATCCGGGCCGGTCCGCGCTTGTCGAGCAGAAGTTCATAAGCGTTCTCTTCCGGCGTTTTTTCTTCTTCGCAGGAGCAAAACATACCTGAAGCCATAATGGCTGCCAACATAAAAATAACTTTTTTCATATCACATATATTTAAACAGTTAATAATCGGTTTCAGAACTGAAATATAGCTCATTTTGTCGAATATGTCCAGTGCAAACAAGGGTTAAAAAAGCAAATCAAGCGATTATATATATCGGCATTAATAAGGGAGGATAAGAATGAGCGGCTATCTGATGGCCCTGACGGCCGTATTTTTCTGGAGCATCAACATCATCATCGCCAGTTATTTCGCCACAACGCTGGAACCGTTTGAAATTGCTTTCGGACGCTGGTTTATCGCCTGTCTGATTCTGGTGCCGATGGCCTGGAGCGGCCTGAAACGGAACTTCCGCCTGTTGGCAGACAACTGGCTGCTGGTTGTCAGTCTGGCCATAACCGGCATTGTGCTGGACAACACGCTTATCTACTATGCCGGACGGACGGCCTCAGCCATCGACATGGGGCTGTTGGACGTAACCGGACCGATTTTTCTGGTTATTCTGTCGCGTATTTTTCTGAAAACGCCGATATCCGGCCGGCAGATTGCCGGTTTGCTGATTGCCGTATTCGGGGTGCTGGTAATCATTTTGCAAGGCGACCTGACGCAGATTGCACATTTCAAATTCGTAACCGGTGACTTTATCATGCTGCTGAACACGTTTTGTTTTGCCGTTTATTCCTTGTTGCAGGCCAAGCGTCCGCCGCAGATTTCGCAGCCGACACTGCTGGCGGCAACGGCTTTTACCGGCGTCATTATTATCCTGCCGTTTTTATTTGCCACCGTCGGCGAACATAAGCTGATACATTTGCAGCCGGTGGATTACGGCGTGTTTGTCTATCTGGGCATTTTTAACTCGGTTATTTCCTATCTGTGCTGGAACTCGGCGCTGGCACGCATCGGCAACATCAAAACCAGCATCATCTATTATCTGCTGCCGCTGTTCTCCAGCATCGGCGCTTATCTGGTGCTGCATGAAAAGATTTACGCCTCGCAGCTTATCGGCGGCGCACTGGTCATCGGCGGCATTGCGCTGGTCAGCCTGAAGCCGCAAACCGCCCCGAAGGAAAAAAGCGCAAAATAATGGTTGCTTAATAAAAATAAACCTATATAGTTCGTTACAGAGAATTTTTGCAGCTCTTCTTATTTGTAGATTTCCTTATCAATAGATTTGCTTGAGTTGGCACCGCAAAAACGGTGTTTAGATTTTCGTATGCTTAAACAATTTTACAGAAAGAAACAAAATGAACAATTTTGAAGTTCTCGGTCTGCCCGAGACGATGCTGCCGGCCCTTGAAGCCATTAACTTTACAATACCGACACCGATACAGGCGCAAGCCATTCCCGTCGCCATGGAAGGGCATGACATTCTGGGATCGGCTCAAACCGGCACAGGAAAAACCGGCGCTTTTACACTGCCGATGATTGCCCATCTGCTCTCCTGCCCGGCAAGCAGTGCCCTTATTCTGCTGCCGACGCGCGAACTGGCCCGACAGGTTTTGGACGCTGCCGACAAAATGCTCGGCAACCGACAGAAAATTTTGTCGGCTCTGCTTATCGGAGGCGATTCCATGATTAAGCAGCTGCAGCAGCTGAAAAAGAAACCGCGGATAATCGTCGGCACGCCGGGACGCATTAACGACCATCTCCGCCAGGGAACACTGAAGCTGAACGAAACCGATTTTCTGGTTCTGGATGAAACCGACCGCATGCTTGACATGGGTTTCGGCGCACAACTGGAGCAGATTGCCAAATATCTGCCCGCAGCAAGGCAAACGCTGATGTTTTCCGCCACTCTGCCCGCCAACATCATTTCGCTGTCACGCAAGTATCTGAACAATCCGGTGCGGATTGCCGTCGGTGCAACAACCGCCCCGGCTGCCAATATCCGTCAGGAACTTATCAAAACGACGGACGCAGCCAAATACGGCGAACTGATAAACCAACTTCAAAACCGCAAAGGCTCAGTACTGGTTTTCGTTAAGACAAAATACGGCGCCGAACGGCTGGCTCAGAAACTGGCAAAGGAAAATCAGGCTGCCGACGCCATTCACGGCGATTTGCGCCAAAGCCGCCGTGAAAAGGTTATTACCGGTTTCCGGCAGCGAAAATTCCGGGTTTTGGTGGCAACAGACATTGCCGCGCGCGGACTGGACATTCCGCATATCGAAAGCGTTATCAACTACGATTTGCCGCAATGCCCCGAAGATTACATTCACCGCATCGGCCGCACAGCGCGCGCCGGAGCCTCGGGAACGGCCGTTAATCTGCTAACGCCCAAAGACGCCTCCCGCTGGAAAGAGATTCATAAGCTGTTGAATCCGACCGCCGGAGAGAAAGTGCTGCTTGCCGGCGAAAATGCCCCAATTGACGCAACGCCGCTGAACCATAAGCCGAAAAATCCGTTTAAGCCCTATGCGCCGGATAAAAAAGTTAAGAACCGGATTAAGTTTAACAAAAACGCCAGAGACTTCGGCTGCGGAAAAAAGCTGCAGAAACAAAACGACAACCACAAAGGTTTTCGAAGCAGGAAAGCGGCCTAACGCCGTTTCTGCCACCCTTTGACAGCCCGGTTCCAATATTTCGGCGCCGGGTTTTCCATATTTAAACCGGCCGTGCCGTAAGTTTCAAGAAGCCCCGTCAGCAGGAAATTTCCGCCGGCAGACGGCAAAATATAAACGCCGCCGACAACCGGCTGCCGACAGCCGCTGCTTTCCGGAAAAGTAAACGGTTTGCCGACAATACGGCAATAGGCCATATCGGCAAAAATGCGCGCTTCCATATATTGTCCGCTATAGCCGAATTTGTCCGACCATTCTACGGACGGCGGCCGTTCAAACCGCGACTGCACAGCAGCAAAAGTTTCCTGATGTTCCGGCAAAACCAAGCCTTCGCCGCGCAACAGACATTTAAAATCATTCAGAGCCAGCGGATTCTTCCAGCCGCCTCCGAATACAAGGAAGTCGGCAGGCATACGCAAATCCGCCGGCACAAAGGACAAGCCGTGAACAAAGGCGTAAGAACTCAGATACAAAGCCGTGCGCAGCGTATCGGCAAAGGGGTACTGCCGGCAGTTCAGGCTTTCGGTAAGGCGGTACCAGCTCGGATCGGAAGATTTCGGCGGCGTTTGAAGGTAAAAATTCCGGCCGATGCCGTCAACCGCAGCGTTGTCAAACAGATCGCGCAACAGTTCCGGAACAATCCGCCCGCCGGCAGCCAACCGTCCACCGTCATCATAAGGCTGCCCCTTATATGTACGAACCAGATAATCGGTATAATGATTAAAAGGCCCGACGTCCCAGCCTCTGACGACGTTTTCTCCATCTTTGTCTTCGGTAATGACCGAAATATTTCCGGTATTGCCGGCATTGCAGAAAGCCACAGGGAACACGCCTTTGTTCCGCAAATCTCCGGCAATGTGCAAATTATGCACCGGAGCCAGCGGCGCACCCTCGCCGCCGGCCATAATATCATCGGAACGGAAATCGTAGATGACCGGAATACCGGTCAGGTCAGCCAAAAGCCCCGCATTGCCGACCTGAACCGTATAGGCGGGTTCGCCGCCGGCAATGGATGGCGGAAAATGATCGCAGGTCTGACCATGAAAACCGAGCGCGGCAATATCTTCCCTGCGGTAACCGGAACGCTGCAAAAACGTATTGACGGTTTCCGCAACCAGCGACGTATATTCGTCGATGGCCTCCAGGGAAAAGCCGTCTTCGACAAGTCTTTCCATCCGGCCGCCCTCCTCCCTTATGCGGGCACGCAGGCGCAGCATTTTTTCGGTCAGGCTGCGCGGATAAGGTTTTGAGAAGCCGCCCAAATCGGTTATGCGGCCGTTTTCAAATCCGGTCAGGACGATATCGATGCCATCCAGCGAATTGCCGGTCATGATTCCGATTGTCCGAACTGCTGTCATAAAAAAACTCCCTGTTATGCGACAGGGAGATTGTATAAGAGTTTTGTTTATTAAAGATTAATAGTCGACAATATTCTGCTGCCGCTGAAACATCATCCGGCTGCCCGCGTCGACATAGCTTCTGAACTCGCGTTTGAAGTCTTTGGCCGTACCGAAGTTCTTGTCTTTGATGTAACGCAGCATGGAAAGATAAATGCAGTCTTTTACCTCCGGTTTGAAACTGGAAAGGACAGCAATTTTGCGCTGCATTATCGCTTCATAGTCAAAATTGTTTTCGCCGAGGTGCCGCAGGCCTTGCAGCTGCTTCTGAGAGTGCTGTATGGCATCTTCATTGCGCCTTATCTGAAATTCGGCCAAGGCTCCGTGATATTTGGCCATAGCGTCCAAATCGCTGATTTCATCCAGCTTTTTCATTAAATTACGGCTGTCTTCTGACGGATTGGCTTTCTGAATGGTTTGATACAAAAAGGCAAACAATGTCGTTTTGTTTTCTTTGGCAATATCCAGTCTTCGCAAAAAGGTCATGCCCGGGGTTTCGATAGATTCTCCCATAATCAGCCTCCGCTCTCATAATTATATTTCGGAATATGTTTAAGTATAGCACAAACGAAAAGGCATAACAACCAAATTCCGTAACAAAACTGTAACAATCTTAATGAGAAACGCCGTGACGGAAAAAGTTTTTGACGCTCTTGAACCAGTGCATATAAGCCGGCGTAAAAAATTCATCGGGAAGCCGGCGGTCAAGATAGCGGTAATAGACGTTTTGTTCGTCTCTGGCTATCTCAATCGGAGAACGGTCGATGCTGATGAGCGGCGCCGCATTGCGGGCAACTTTTACCAGCGTCAGATTGGAGCAGTCGGTCAGCACAAAGCGTCCGGTCGCGCCTTTGCGTGCCCGGATATACATAATACCCGAACGGCTCAAATCGGCAACGCCGGCAAAATATTCATCAAGCTTGAGAGCCTTTATCGAAGCGCATCCGGACAGATTGACATGCCCCGAAGCATTGCGCCCTACTTCAACGCGTTCAACGGTTTTAGAATCGCCGACATCCAATTCGCCGCCAAAATCGTCGGCCAGATTGATGCTGCGAATTCCCTGTTCGCTGCGCTCGCCGCTCTTGACAAATATTTTGCCGCGGCAGTCGCTGCCGACCGAAACGTTTCTGACATAAACAGAATCAAGTATCATGTTGCCGCGAAAAGAATCGCCGACGGCGATATTCTTCTGTCCCCAGTTTTCGCTCAGTTTGATATTGGCATAGCAATAATAACCGATTTTGAGGTTATGAAAGCAGGAATCCCTAATGTCCAGCACACCGCTGTAAACATCGCCGATTTCCAAATCAAAGCATTTTCCGCTGTAATTCATGGAAATATTGCAGCGGCAGTTGTCTCCGATCCGAATTTGCGTTACGGACGAACGCGACAGGTTAAGCGAACCGATAAAACCTTCCTCTACCGTTACCGTTTCAATATGCGGATTGTCGCGCAAATCAACGGCAACGTTTGAGCGTCTGGCAACCTGCAGTTTTTTTATCTTGCAGCGGCTCAGGTTCAGAGTGCAGTTTACGGCTCGTTTGGGAACGCTAAGCTGCGACTTTTGCCAGCCGCTCAGAGTTATCTGCTTTTTCTGCGTGCTGCGCATGATTTTATTCAGCCGGTAAGGACTTAGTTCCGAGACCGTAAAATACCGTTCGCCGCCATCTTCAAACCGAATGACGGAAAGCCCGAGTTCAAGTGCCGCTTCCGGGCTCAGAAAATAGTGAAACCCGCGCACAAAGTCAATCAGGACTTCGGCATGTTTGCGCGGCAGCTCGCGAACCCGATAGCCGGAAACTCTGACAATCCGATCCTGAAACAGCTCTAAAACCGCAAGCTTTGTGCAATAGCGGTCACGCAGAAAAAGCGTATGCGGTCGTCCGGGAATGACGGTGATATGATAACCGTCTTCCAGGCGATGCAGGACAGTTGTGTTAGGGTCGCAGGGCACGATGACTTCCTCTTCCGGCAGGGTTATAAAAAAGTATCCAATATCTAATCAGCGACATGACAATATCAACCCCGGAGATGACTAAAAATTACATGATAAAAAGCGTGGGAATGTCCATACTTTTTGTTTGCCTCAGCGGCTGAATTATTGTAGTTTAAGGCATAACAGGAGAACACAATGCCGAACATTTGCTATTCATCGGAAACATACCATCTAGACCCTCAAGACCTATTTATCTTAAAAGACAGTTCGCTGAGTGATGAAGTTAATGTTTCAGATGAAGTTGTTCTACTTATCGGACATAATCCGATTTGGATAGACAAGTCCACCGGCACGCCCGATACTCTGCTAAAAGGACGCGCCGCGCTGGAAAAGGCCGTTGCCGACAAAGTTCCCTATGTGCCGGTGCGAATTGCCTTTATTCCCAAAATCAGCCGTTTTGACTTTATTTCACCGCTGATCAGAGTGCTCCGGTACAAACACAAGTTTTATTCCTCCAACATTTATCATATCGATCCTTTTGAAATCAGGTCAAAAAAGATTGAACGCAATTTTCGTTCCCAGGCCAACGCCTACCAGTTCTCCAATCCGAAATACAAAATGGACGAGGCTCAGCGTGTCAGTATGTATGAAAAACTTAAAGAAAGCATGCTTACCAACGGATATAACGACCGCTATCCGATTGACATCATGCTTTGCCGCATTCTCGGCGTGCAGGATACCCTGAATCAGGGTCATCATCGCATGGGCGTTGCCATTGACTGCAACATTCACCGGATTGCAGTCGTCTTTTCGGCGGTCGGACGCGCCCCGCGATTTCTGCGTCCCCTGTTCAAAATTCTGGCCCGTCTGACGCTTCTTTTCAAACAATGAGTTCCGCCCATGAAAAACATCGTTCATATTTCAAACTTTAATCTTATGCGTCTAAAGGGCTGTTTTCAAAACGGTTTTCCGATTAAGATTTCCAACGGCCTGATACGCAACGGCTATTCGGTGCTCAATTACCCCGACCGCGACCTGTGCCGGATGTTTGGTTTCGGACACATGAACTTCTGGGGCAAACGCAAACTCAACGCCCATTTGATAAACTACTGCAAGACGGTTAAACCCGATGCGCTGCTGATTGGGCACGCCGATTTGATCGAAGCGGAAACAATTTTGAAAATCAAGGAGATATTTCCGCAGCTCCGGATTATGCAGTGGAGCTGCGACTGGATTGTTCCCGGTTATGCCGAGCGCAACATCGGAGCATTGCGCAAGTATCTGGACGTCGTCGACGTTCTGATGATTTCAACCGGCGACAGCCACCTGCTCCGCCAATTTAAGCGGCCGCATAACAAAGTTGCCTATCTGCCGAATATGGCGGACAATTCCATAGAAACGAACCGATCTTTCGAGCATGAAACGCTGCCGTATGACATCATGCTCTGCACCAATACCGGCAAGCGCCAGTTTTGCGGCGAAGACGAGGAAATCGAACAAATCATTGACGAGGCCTCGGCCAGAGTTCCGGGACTGAAATGGCTGCTGGCCGGGCTGAAAGGCAAGCGCAACCTGAACGGTTACGAATATATCGAAGCTTTGGGCAAAGCGGCCATGGGACTTAATCTGAGCAGGCTGAACGACGTTTATCTGTACAGTTCCGACCGGCTGGCGCATATTATGGCCGACGGGCAGCTGGCTTTCATTGACCGACGCAACGGTTTTACCAGCCTTTTTGAAGAAGATGAAGCCGCTTTTTATGAGACAAGAGAAGAGTTTTTCGACAAGCTGCGGTATTTCAAGGAAAATCCACAACAGCGCATGAAAACGGCCCGCAAAGGCTGGGAAAAAATCCATACGGAATATAACGAAAGAACCGTTACCAAATTTATGGCCGACCTGTTGTTTGACAAATTCAAACCGGAAGGCAGGCCGTGGCAGATAATCATTGAAGACTGACATTCGGGAGGAAACATGGGATATAATCATCAATGGGCCGTTGAACTTTTTCAGGAATTTTTAACCCGTTATCAAAAGGAACTGACGGCGCCGATGATTGGCGCCGCCGAATTTGCCATCGACGCCCACAAGGGACAAACCCGCAAAAGTTCGGACATTCCTTATGTTTCGCACCTGTTTGAGGTGGCAGGCATTCTTATCGACAACAAAGCCTGCGAAAACCTGATTATCGCAGGGCTTCTGCATGACGTTCTTGAAGACACGAAAAAAACAGTCAGCGACATCGAATGCCTGTTTGCGCCGGCAAAAGCCAGAGAAATCATCAAAATTGTCATGGCTGATACGGAAAAGGACAAGAGTCTGCCCTGGAAAGACCGCAAACTTGAAACAATCGCCTATCTGAAAAGAACCCGCAGCAAAAACGGCATGCTGCTGATTGCCGCCGACAAGTTATCCAATCTGCGTTCTTTTCACAGAACTTTGCAGGAATGCGGCGAAAACATGTGGAATGATTACAGCTGCGGTAAAAACGAACAGCATTGGTATTTCGAGACCATCGGCGAGCTCCTCAATAACAAATTACGAAATTACAGTAATATAAATAAAGAATATAAAGAGTTACTTAAATTTATTTTCAAGTAGCCCGAGGAGCGTTTTTATGAAAAAATTGTCTTTTGTTGCAGTGGCTTTATCGGGAATATTTTGCTTTACGCTACCCTCTCTGAGCCTGAGTGCGGAGAAGAGCATCGTTGCGCCCGCCTCGCAAAATGAAATGAGCAAAGAAACTTATGAAAAATTCAGAAAAATTATGCTTGAAGGCACGCCTGATGATTTGCGCAAACTTATTAACGGCGGTTTTGATGTCAATCGTACTTATAACGGAACAACGCCTTTATTCAAGGCTATTGACAGTATCCCTTATGCTTTCGGAGCTGTTACATCGCAAATTTCTCCCGATAACGCATTGGAAAAAGTTAAGGTTATGTTAGAAGCCGGTGCAAACCCCAATCAAGAAAGCGGAAGTAAATTGCGTATTTTGCCGTTAGAATCCGCTATACATATTTCTTTTAAAATTAATGGTTATGAAAAAGCTTTTTATGATGCTCTTGTGGATGTGATAAAATCCGGTATGGATAATAATTATTGCGTTGTTAATTTTGCCAAGTCGTGTGATGCCGTAACGCAGGAAGATTTGGACCTTTTGAAATATAAAATAAATCAGGCTTACAAGATTGCTTCACGAAGTGCGGACGACTATGTATTGAAAACCGTGGCTTTGCTGGTTGAAAATGGCGCCGATGTGAATGCCAAAAATTCTGACGGCAAACCGGTTATCTTTTTTGCTTTGGTCGGGACGCATTCTATAGATTTAGAGGTATTGAAGTTTTTGATTTCCAAAGGTGCCGATGTGAATATTCGTGATGCACAGGGAAACACGCCGCTGTTTTATGCCTTCGGAAATCAGGAGGCCGTTGACATCCTGCTTGCTGCCGGCGCGGACAAGTCTCTCTATAACTACAGCGGTATGCGTTATGATGAATATACCAAAAGAACAAAGCGCAGCTATGTAGACACAGACGGAAGCATAAAATCCGAATATGTCGAATAAGTCTTTGAATTTCAGGAAAAGCGGCGGCGGCCGTCGTAAGCCAGACCAAGGCCGACGCTGGACAGTTTATTGCCGGACGAAAAAGCCGCACAGGTAAAAATGTTGCGAACGGTTTGATTAATCAGCGGAATTTCGGTTGAACCGCCGGTCAGAATTACCAAACCGACGTCTTCGGCCTTAACTGCCGCCAACTTCAAACATTCCCGCAGGGAAGCGGAAATTTTCCCGACATCCTTGCCTATGCTTGCGTCAAAAGCTTCCCTTACCGCTTTGACTTCCGGCTTTCCGGCAACGTAATCCAATATCCGTCCTACCTCCGGCTTATCGGTCAGCGCTATTTTAACCTGTTCGACCTCATTGAGGATTTTATGTCCGGTTTCGCGCAGAAGAATATCGCGCAGACGCGCATAAAGCTCCGGCTGATGCGCATTGGCCAGAACTTCGTTGACGATTTTCAGATTTTTATAAGTATAGGCTGCGTTTATCCGGCTCCATTCGGCCAATTCAAAATACTGTGAAGACGGCACAAACAAATTCTGGGGACCGTAAGTCGTCCGATAGCCGAATGACGGCATAAAGCAACACAGACTCAAATCACGGTCAAAATCGTTGCCGCCGATGCGGACGCCGCTTGAGGACAGAATATCGTCCCTCCGGTCATTTTTGGCAGACAGTCCGGGACCAAGGCGGACAAGCGCAAAATCCGAGGTACCGCCGCCAATGTCTGCAACGCAGGCAAGTTTTTCGCTTTGGAGTTCCGCTTCATGTGCAAAGGCTGCGGCAATCGGCTCATACTGGAAGCAGACCTCCTTAAAACCAACCGAACGGGCAATGTTTTCCAATTCGTTTTCGGCTCTGGCATCGCCGGCGGCGTCATTGTCGCGAAAATGCACCGGACGCCCCATTACCACTTTTGAAATTTCGGTCTGCAAATTGTTTTCGGCCGTATTCTTCAGGTAAGATACAAACTGCGCCAAAATGTTTTCAAAACGCCGGGGCCGGCCGTTGACAGTCGTTCCGACCGTCATCAAATCGGTGCCGAGCACGCGCTTGAGACTGCGCATAAAACGCCCTTCCCGCCCTGACAGATAAGCCTGAAGAGCCTGTTCGCCGAAAAGCACGCCGCTTTTGTCGTCCGGATAAAACAAAGCACTGGGAATGGTAGGCTTACCGTCAAAAGAAACCAGCCGGGGGACAGCGCCGCCGGCGGACACGGCCACGGCCGAATTGGTCGTGCCGAAATCTATTCCCGCAGAAACAGAAGACATGGGACAAACTCCGATTTTGAGCTAAAAACCGAAGTTTTGTATCATTGCCCACCCTTTTCGTCAACCGGTTATTTTATCAACTCCCGCAAAATTTCATCGCCGTCAATAAATTCGACGGCGCGTTTATAGCTGTCCGGTTCGGACAGAACCGTATAAAAGCCGCGTTTGATTTCCGGCGCCAGACGCAAAGCCCGTAAAAACTCTTCTTTCTTGAACGGATTTTGTCCGACAAAGTCAAAAAAGCCGGTTTTGACCAGAATATCCCGCAAGCCGCCGGTACTGGGATTATTTTGCAGAAGCGCACAGAGATAAGCGGCGGTACCAACCTGCAAACCATGCATTTGCGGACGGGCACAGACTTCGTCCAGGGCGTGCGAAACAAGATGTTCCGAACCGCTGGCGGGGCGCGAAGTTCCGGCCACTTCCATGGAAATGCCGCTCATCAGCAGTGACGTGATCAGGCTGCGTTGAAACTCCGGCGCCTTAATATCGAAAGAATGTTTGATAAACAGCAAATCAAGCGAATTATACGCAAGCATGGACGCAAAGTCGCTGTAACGCTCCAGCTTTCGGTTTGCCGCTTCTTTCCAGTCCGACAACGCGGTAATTTTTGATACCATGTCGCCCAAGCCGGAATAAAAGAAGACCGGCGGACTGTTTCTGATTATGTCAAGGTCTATGACGACGCCGAACGGAATGCTCGATTTAACGGTTTTTCGACGACCGCCGACGGTCAGCGAAGAAGTCGGGCTGCAAAAACCGTCGTTGGAAGTCGACGTCGGCACGCTGACAAAGGGCAGACGCAGAAGATGTGCGGAATATTTGGCAAAATCAAGCGCTTTGCCGCCGCCGATGCCGACAACGACATCAGTTGCCGGCGGAAGCTGAAAAGCCGTCTGCGTTATGCTTTCAATACTGATGTCGCTGACAACCTGACTGTGAACAACGTTTATGTCATTGTCGCCAAAACCGCGGCGGAGTTCGGCTCCGACCAGTTCCTCGGTACCGTCGCCCAGAAACAAAGCGACGCCGGGCAGATTCTTGTCTTTTAGATATTTGCCGATTTTGCAGATTTTGCCATTTCCTATCTTCAACAGATAGGGAATGTTGATTTGCTTATTGGTATAGGGCAGATTGTACATTTCAAAGCTCCTTCAGATAGGCGTTGATAACGCCGAAATCGTTAAAAGCCCGAGCCGCAATACCGGCTTCGCGGCATTTGGCCAACAGGTCGCGCCGGGCAAAGACCACGTCTGCATTCCAGGCGGCCTCATAGTCGGGCAGACCGTCACCGGCATATATCACCTCATACCCTTCCCGATGCAGACGATTGACAATCGCCGTTTTGGAAATGCCGGTCGCCGGATCAAAATAAGGACTGTCGGCAGGAGGCATCTGCATAACCAAACCGGTTTCGGGACTGTAGCTGCCGCGATTGGCAACCAGCGTAACGCCGTATTTTTCGATAATATTACCGATGAGGTAATTGATATAATAGTCACAACCGGCAGAGCAAATATAAACAGGCATATTTTTCTCGCGGCAGATACGGGCGCCTTCGGCAAAACCTCCGTCAACCGGAATTTTATCCATAAAAGCGTTAAATTCTCCGCAGGAAACGCGGATTTTTTCGAACATTTCCTTCAGAGCTTCGAAATGGGTAATTTCGCCTTTTTTGAATCGGCGCCACGGCGTCAGTGACTTTTCGTCAAAAAAGGCCTCGGAAGCGTAAGCAAAAAAATCGTCTCCGGTAATCGTGCCGTCAAAATCGCTGACAAATGCCGCTTTTCCTTTCATTTGACCCTCCTCAGGCAAGGTTTTGTATAAAGTAACATAATATTCTTTATTTTTTATAAAGATTTATGTTATATTAAGATTCAGGATTAACAACAGAGGCTATTTTATAACATAATGTTTCTTTTAATATTTTTCGCGTCCACGGCCATCGGTATTTCTTTCTTATGTTCGGTCATGGAGGCGGCATTATTGTCCATTACCCCAAGTTTTATTGCCCAGCTTGAAGAAAAAAACCCAAAATGGTTCAAACAGGTCAATGCCCTTAAACAGGACATAGATACGCCGCTGGCCGCCATTCTTACGCTTAACACCATTGCTCATACGGTCGGCGCCGCCGGCGTCGGTGCCCAGGTTGCCGCCATGTACGGCCAGGCCTACCTTGGCCTTGCCTCCGGCATTATGACCCTGGCAATTCTGGTCCTTTCGGAAATTCTGCCGAAAACCATCGGTGCCAAATACTGGCGTAAGCTGGTGCCGTCGATGTGCGTTACCCTGCGCGTCATGATTGTTCTGCTGCGCCCGTTTCTTTATATATCCAGTTTCATTATGGGAATGTTCGGGAGTGCCGAAGACGCTTCCGACATTAAGGACGAAATCAAGGCGCTGGCCAAAATGGGACGTGACGAAAAAGTTCTGGACGACAACAAATACCGCGTTATCAGCAACGTTATCAACCTGCAGGAAGTCCGCGTCAAAGACGTTATGACGCCGCGCACTGTGGTACATACGGTTCGTCCCGGCACAACCATCCGGGAGTTCGACAAGTTTCTGGAGAGTTCGCCGTTTTCCCGTTTTCCGATTATTGACGAAACGGAACAGAAATATCTTGGATACATTCACAAATCCAGCTCTTATAAGGCTGACGACAACAAGCCGGTCGAAGATTACGCGCGCCCGATGGCCAGCTTTTCGACCGACGCCCGCCTGGAAGACGTTCTGTCATCAATGCTTAACGACCATAATCACATGGCGCTGGTTATCGACCAGTTTGAAAACTGGGTCGGCATTATTACCCTTGAAGACATTATCGAAACCATCCTCGGCAAGGAAATCGTCGACGAAACCGACCAGGTGGCCGACATGCGCCTGTATGCCAAGCTCAAATGGAAAAAGAAAAAAGAGCAGAAAGGCATCGGTCTGGAGGCCGTTTCCGGCGAATAAAACTTTTCCCCGCTTCGGCGGGGATTTTTTTTCCTGATATTTTTGCTAGCTTTAAAAGCCTCATGCAGGACTTATCTCTGTTTTGTTAAACTCGTCCAAGGAGGCCGCCATGGCGCAAGCAAATGCAAATGAATACTGGAGTGAAAACGTCAAGGAACATTTTCACACCCCGCCGGGCACTTTTACGCAGGACGCCGAAGAAATAACCAATATCCTGCTGAAGGTTTCCGACGGCAACGCCACGCTGGCTCTGCGCCGTCTGCTGTTTTACATGAACAGAGCCGGCAGCCGGCTCGGCAACGCCGAACAGCTGGAAAAGGCAAAAAAGCGCCTTGAAGAGCTGATTGAACAAAATCATGAAACACTTAAAAACTAATCATCAACAAAGGAGGGACTTATGGAAAACAACATGCAAACCAATCCTGAACAGAACAATCAAAAATCCTATGTGACCAGCGACACCTCTTTTACTCCGGACAAGAACACTCATGAAACCCCGATGACCGATCATTCGCTGAATGAAAACGAAGACAGCCGGGAGCAGAAACAAACGCAAAGCGATAACATCTCTTCGCAGAGCAACAGAACCTCTGATACCAACGAAGGTTATCAGGCTTCCGGCGGCAGTAACAGGGATTCCGGCTATGAAATTGAAGAAGAAGACATTGAGGTAGACTCTTTTTCGCCCTGCAGCCGCAAAATGTAACCGGCGGAGGCTCTTATGAAAAATTCTCTGACCAATACCACTCCGTCCGGACGCGACATTCAGTCCGGCAGCGGCGGACATAACGAGTTTCGCAATCTCATCAGCCATTTCTGGAATTTTTTCGACAATCCCACGGCGGACAGCGATTTGGAACCGAAAATAGAAGTGAGCGAAAACAAAAATTCGGTTACCGTTTCCGCAGAACTTCCGGGAATTGAGGAGAAAGACATCGACGTTCAGATTTCTTCTGACGGCTATCTTTCAATCTCGGGCGAAAAAAGACATCAGAGCGAAGAAAACAACAAGGGAAACTATTTTTCGGAAATTTCTTACGGAATGTTTCGCAGAACCATTCCCCTGCCCTGGGACTTGGATTATGACAAGGCCAACGCCGACTATGACGACGGCGTGCTGAAGGTTGTACTTCCGAAGTCGCAGACAGAACAGCAGAAATTTAAGAAAATCAACGTTAAAAAAAACAAACGCTCTCAGGAAAACGAAGACTGAAACGACGACAAGGCCTTACTTCGGTAAGGCCTTTTTTCTTTTCCGTATCTGTCCGGTAATGAGAACAGCGTTGGCGGCTATGATTATCAAGCCGCCGACAATGATATTCCAGGTCAGGCCGACATGCAGAAACGCCACGTCCAAACATATGCCCGTTACCGGCTCAAGCAACATTATCATGCCGATTGCGGCCGCGGGAACATCCTTGTTGCCAGCAAAAAGAAAGAGATTGGGCAGCACATAGACAAACGCGCCGTAAAAAACAAACGCCACCCACAGTTTCTCGGGCATGGCGAAACGGAACCGCAAAACCGGATTATCCGTTCCCCACAACGTTGCCGCAAGATAAAAGAACACGACCGGCAGCAGGGAATACAGAGATTCGGCCCACAGAGTTCCAGCAGGAGAGATACCCTGCCGGGTGTAATATTTGGTAACGACAAGCCAGACCGATAGTCCGACACCGGCAAGCAGCGCCAGTGTAATTCCCGGCAAAGAAAAAGACAGACCGCCGAACGGATTTATCAGCAACAGAAGCCCGACGACCATACTGCCGACCAAAAACCAGCTTTTGGCATTTTGCCGCCTTTTGAACCAAAAACGGACAATCAGAATGGTCCAGACCGGCTGAAGATAAATCAGCAGCACCACCAGCGTTACCGGCACGTCAAGAAACAACGGCGCCGCCTGTCCGAAAACGATGGCGGTAACGGAAAGCACATAAACGGCAGTTATGCGCCACGGCATTTTGAAAATTTTGACAAAGTCACGGCGGGCAAAGCCCCATACCAGCAAAACAGAAATCAGATTCGGATAAAACAACACTTCAAACAGCGATGCACCCATCAGGTAAAGAACTTTGGCGCCAAAAACGACGCCTCCGAACAAAATTCCTGACATTACCAGGTACAGATAAGACATTTATTTCTCCCGGGAGTGTGTTTTCATCCAGTCCTTCCAGTCCGTATTGTCAATATAAAGCCCGCGAATGAGCGGCGATGCATTTTCCGGCAGCGCAAATTCCAGCTTCACATCAAGATTGTCGCCGGCAAGCACTTTTTCAAGGTACAAAGCGTCATTTTGCGGCAAATAATAGCGATAAACACGCTCAAACCTCGCCTGCGGGCAGATGCCTCCGGCAAACTGGCGACAGTCGGTTTTGTCCCATTCCGGCGCAAGATTCAGATAATGGCCGGAAAGAATATCCCGCGGATCGTATCCCGAGACGGCAACCATTACCCTCGGCGCCGAGGCATATTGCAGTTCCAGATACCCCAACCAGCCCAGCAGGGCCAGAAAAGGTATAAAAAAGACAAAAAATTTCAAAACGCGTTTTTTCATTTGCCATTCCTCCCCGCCAAAGCGCTTATCCGCCGCCAGTTAAACCAGGCATAGGCGACGGCAAACAACACCAGCCCCGAAACGATAAGTCCGAAGCCGGTAGTCAGCAGACTGCCGAAGACCTGCACATAAGCGGCAAAAAAACGCAGGGCAATAAAACCGCTAATCCATTGCTGCAACCGAACCCGGTTTGCCGTATAAGCGTAAACGGCGGCCAAAAACAGCAGCGAAAGGCTTTGCAGGGCGCCCCATATTTTGAAAACGGTTTCATTATCGGGCAGCAGCTGCGCAATCAACGAAAAATCCAAAACAACAAACAGCGCCAGCGACCAGTACTTGCCGCCGCGACGGGTATTAAACCAGCAAAAAGCGCCGGTCAGCAAAGCCAGAGACAGCCATACCAGCAGTCTGTTCAGACCTGTTCCCGTTTCTGTCGGACAATTTTGGCAAAAAACGTTTTCGAAAATATCGCGGCCGAAGAAATCGGCGCAAAAAACATATACGACGACGACAAACAACGTCCACCAGCCAAGGGCTTCCGACAACGGCCCGAAGGCAACGCGCCCGGAAGAGAAAATCCGATAAAGCGCGGCGGCGGACAAAATCAGAATAAACTGCCAGGCGCCGGGAAACAGGCGGTCAAAAGACTGAAAGGCCTGCGAGAACCAGGGATAATCATATAAATAATCAAACAGGGAAACCGCTAAAACCGGCAACCAGAGAAAAGGCAGCCATGCACGACGCGCAAAAGGCAGCAGCGGCGAAACGATGACTGCCCAAAACAACAGCGCCTGCAAACCGTGTGCAGCAAGCTGATATATCTGTCCTATCAGGCCGATACCGGCTAAAACCAACAGGGCATACACAAAAAGAAGCGTTTCGGACAAAAGCCGACGGCTGCCGAACGAAGCGGATACGGCGGCGCCGCCCGTTGCCGCGAGCATAACAAAATATATGACCAGTTTGACGGCCGGCGATATATCCTGCCAGTTGTAAGCAATCAGCGAAATGATGCCAAGTCCGAAGCAAAAGCCGCCGAGAAACAGCAGCGTATAAAGCAGTGACCGGCTTTTAAGCCGCTCTTCGTACGCCAAAACGGCCTTTTTCTGGATGTCGGTAATCAGTTTTTCCTTAGTCCAGACATCAAGCTTTTTTTCTATGTTCATCATTTTCCTTCCGAAAAAAGAAATTTGCGTCCGTCTAATATAATATATTAAATGTGCGGTTTTACAACCGGCCGGAAAAATTTCTTAACAAAATATTAAAAAACATTGTATAACCTTTCATGCCAGGTTGACGAACCCCTTTAGCTCAGATAAAAGTTGGAAAGTATAAAAGTGTTTTTTGTGATGTTCCGACATCTGAAGTTTGGGGAAATGAAGATTAGGTTTATACTCAGAAAAGCAGTCACCGTCGTTTCTGCGGCGGCGTTCTGTCTGGCTTCTTCTCCTGCGGTTAAGGCCGGCCTGCCGCCGATAAGCCTGGCGCAGATGTATTCCTATGCTTCTTCGGGAAATGTCCGAGCCTTGCGTGCCGCGGTTCAGCGCGGCCTGAACATTGACTCGGTCGACCGTTTCGGCAATACCGGCCTCTGTCATGCAATTCTCCAGAACAACTGCACGGCCTATAACGCTTTTCGTTCCGCGGGCGCCAATCCGCGTTCCCCCTGCATTCAGAACATTCCGACACGGCAATACGACAATTTCATGGACCAAAGCTGCGCGGCCGCCATTACCGACACGCCCCGTCAAGCTTACAACAAATTTAACGAAGGCGAATTCATCATCGCCAAACGCACATGGATAATCGGCGGCATTCTGCTGGCCGGCGGTCTGGTGGCCATTTTGGCCGGAGGCGGCGGTGGCGGCGGCGGCAGCCATTATTATTTCGTCCCCTATACCGAACCGGACGACAGTCTGGCCAAGTTTGCCGGAACCAAATCGCCGAACACGCCGGAATCTTCGCCCTACAAGGCAATCAAGTATTTTGCTGACAACAACCAGACGATTGTCAACAAGGTCGAAGGCTCGGAAACCAACGATTTCTCAATCAGCAACAATTCGTCAATCAAGGTCAAAAACGACGAAGGTACCGAAGAAGACAAAAAGCTTGTCGACATCATCGACCTTAACGGCAATATACTCGACTACGCAGCCTATCTGCAAGTCGGCATGAAAGCCCGCAACAATTCCTCCGTGATTAACGGAACCGCCGAAGACGGCGCCAACGCCCCGATGATTACGCTCGGCGACGCAACCGTCGGCATGGCCGCCGATGACAAAAGTTCGGCGCTTAATTACGGAACCATCAAGGTCCTGGCTCAAAACGGCACGCTTGGCATGGCGGCAGGCAACCATTCGACGGCTACCAACCAGAACGGCAATATCAACCTGCAATTCAAGGGCTTTAACGATACGGACAGCATTATCGGCATGTATGCCGACACCTACTCCTCCATCATTAACAACGGCAGCATAACCGGCAACACGATTGATGTCAGCGGCACCACCGGCGCGGGAAGCGGTTCGTCATCCGGTTCCGGTACGGGTTCCGATACAGGAGATACCGGAGACGCCGGCGATACGACCGAAGCAACGGCAAATGCGGGCACAATTATCGGCATGGAAGTCCGAACCGTCAACGAAGTGTCTTATCCTGACCGCGTCGATCCGTCCACGGCCTCCAACAACGCCAACATTACCCTGAATGCCCAGAGCGACTCTGCGGCAATCAGAACTTCGCTTATCGGCATGGGCGGATATCTCGACAAAGATTTTCTGGACGGCACAAAGCTCATCCGCCGGGCCAGCAGCCTGTATCTGTTTAACGGCGTCAACGGCGAAATTTCGCTTAACTATACGCTGACCGGCAGCGGAACCTACGCACCGGACGCCAATACGCTGCTGAAAGGAAACGGCGGCATTATCGGCATGCGGGCCGATGCCAAAACCTATGCCATAAACAAGGGAAAAATCAATCTGAAACTATCTTCCGGCGTCGATAACGCCGGCGCCGGCATGCAGGCGGTTCACGGCGGTTCCATCAGCAACGAAAACGAGATTTCCGTTATCGGCGGCAAAGGCAACTCCGGCATGCTCAGCGTCCGAGGGCAAGGCAGCAACGCTGAAATCGACTCGCTTCTGCCGACTCTGACCAACACCTCGACCGGCAAAATCGTCGTCGACAGCGAAGACGGTTTCGGCATGGCGTCGTTTAACGGCGGAACCGTTACCAACAACGGTTCAATCACCATGAAGAGCAAGAGTACCGGCATGCGGACAAACAACGGTATTCTGACCAACGGGACAAATGCAACGATAACGCTTGAAAACAACGGTTCAGGCATGGTTCTGAAATCGGGAGATCCGACAACCGACACTGCCGCTTCGGACGGGGACGGTTCCGGCGACAGCGGTGATGACGCCGCAAGCGGCGATACGACGGACGACAGTTCGGACACTTCCTCCGCGACCAAGCAGGATCTGAGCCGGGCGCAGGCCGTCAACAACGGCACGATTACCATCAACAACGCCGACGACGCCAAAGGCATTTTCATTGAAGACGGTACGGCCATCAACAACGGTTCGGGGATTGTCATTACCAATACCTCACGCGTTCCGTCAGCAGCTTCTTACGGTATTAAGGCCGAAAAAGGTACGATTGAAAACAACAGTAAAATAGACATGAACGTTCTGGTTTCGGCTGACGGTTCGACCAGCGTCGACTCTTACGGAATTTTCAGCGACTCCGCCAATATTACCAACGGCGTCAACGGCAGCGTCATTTTCCGCAAACGCGGCACCGGCATTGCAACAACGTCAGGCCGGGTTATCAATATGGGCAGTATCAAGCTTGAACAGGGCGGCACCGGTATTTCGTCGGCCAACGGCGATGTCTATAACGCCGAAAACGCCCAGATTATCATTGACGACAACAACACGGCGTCCAGTACGGGAATTGTGGCTCAGGCGGGCAAAATAACCAACGACGGCACCATATCCATTACCAACGGCAACGGTGCCACCGGCATTAAGGCCGGGCTGCTGGTCAACAATAATAAGCTGATTACGCTTACCGGCCGCAACATTACCGGCATTGAGCTGACCGGCCAGGACGCAATTGCCAACAATTACGACGACATCAGCATTACCAGCAACGGCATCAGCGAAAACAACTTCGGCATCAAAGCCGGCGCTTCGGCCGTCAACGCCACGATTACCAACAATAACGACATTAAACTGACCGGCAGCAGCAGCTACTCGAGCACACAGCAAAAAGGCTACGGCATCTCGATTGTCGACGGCACGGCAGAAAACAAAGGCAGCATTACTTTTGACGGCATGTATGGCTGGGGCATGTATACAACGACAGGCACTGTCAAAAACTCAACAGGCTCCATCATCATGAATGCAGGCGGTACCGGCCTGTACGGAAACGGCAGCGGCGCGCAGATGATTAACTCCCAGAGAATCGCGATTAATGTTCCGGACAACGACGACAAGGCCGAAACCTACGGCATTTATGCAGACGGCGGCGCCTCAGCCAGCAATACGGCCAATGCGGAAATCTACATTAAGAGCAGTTCCGTAACCGCCAATATGCTGGCGAAGGCTTTCGGCATTTATGTAAATCAGGGCAGCGGCACCAATCAGGGCACGATTAAAATCGAAGGCAGCAACACGGTCGGCATGGCCTATGCCGGTTCAACAGACACAGACGCCATCATCAACCTTGAAAGCGGCCTGATTAACCTGACCGGCAACAATCATATCGGCATGACGGCTGCCGGCGGCGTTGCCACCAACCGCGGCACAATCAATGTCGGCGTCAAAACCGATGACGGGACAATCACGGCGTCCCCCTACTCTGTCGGCATGCAGACAACCGGCGGCATTGTTCTCAATCAGGGAACAGTCAATGTCAACTCCGCCAATTCGGTAGGACTGCAAAGCGATGACGCCAACGGCGTAATTACCAACAACGGCACGATTTATATTGATGACACCGCCCTTAATTCCTATGCTTTCCTGAGTAAGGCCGGTTCGGCCGTCAACGGCACGACAGGCATTGTCATTAACAACCAGAGCAATACCGACTATATGCGGGCCGAAGGCGGCGAAATCAGAAACAACGGCACGCTGACCATTAACAACAGCGTCAGCAACGTTAACGCCATGCACGTTGCGGAAGGCGGTTCGGCTCTCAACTACGGTAACGAGCAAAGCGGCGTTTACGGCACAATTAACGTCGGCACCTCGTCTTCGGCAACGGGAACCAACAACGTCGGCATGCTGGTAGACGGCGACGAGGCAGGCAGCGCAACCAACGAAGGCGTTATCAACGTCTACTCAAAAGATTCTTACGGCATGAAAGTTGATAATGAAAACGGTTCGTTAATCAACAACGGCACAATCAATATTATGGCCGGGGCAACCGGTTCTGTCGCCATGTATGGCGAAAAAGGCACCATCAGCAACGGTAAAAAGGGCGTTATCAATATGGGCGTATCCGGTACAGTTATGAAAGCCACCGACGCCACAATCAGCAATGAAGGCACCATCACGCTGGCAAATACGGCTTCGACGGCAATGAGGATAACCAATAACGGTACCGCACAGAACGCGGCTTCAGGCACCATTAACGTCAACGGCAGCAACTCCTATGCTCTGGCGGCCGATGACGGCGCGACGGCCACGCTGAACAATGCAGGAACGATTAACATAAACAACGGCGCTACGGGCAGCTATGCCATGTACGGGAAAAACGCCACCCTGACCAATGAAACCTCAGGAACGATTAACGTTCTGCAAAGCGGCACAACGGCAATGTTTACGCAGGTCGGAAAACTGACCAACAAAGGCAAAATCAATCTGGCAGCCGCGGACGCAATCGGCCTTTATGTTACCGAAGGGCAAGCCGTCAATGACTCCGGCGCAATCATTGACGTTAACAGCAACGGCAAGGCGATGAATGTTGTCGGCACCGGCAGCATTACCAACAGCGGCACCATAAACCTCAATGCTGCAAACGCCTATGGCCTGTATGCTCAGAACGGCGGCACGGCAACCAACTCGGGAACCATAAAACTAAACAGCTCGGGAATGGCCTATGGCATGTACGGTTCCGGCGGCGCAAAGCTGACAAACAATTCAAGTATTAACGGCAAAGCGGAAAACGCCTATGGCATGTACGGAAGCAATATGACCAATGCAGGCACGATTTCCATAACCGGCACCGGTACCGGCGCTTCTTACGGCATGCGCAGCACCGGCGGTACGGTCAGCAACACCAGCCAAATTGAAGTTACGGCAAGCCAGGCTTACGGCATTTCGCTGACCGGTGCCGGCACGGCGACCAACTCGGGAACGATTACGGTCACGGGAACCGGCAGCGACACATCCTATGGCATGTACGGTTCCGGCGGCGCCAAACTGATTAACAACGGCACAATCAACGTCAATTCAACAAGCGGTACGGCCGTCGGCATGTATGCTACCGGCAGCGGCAGCTCAATTACCAACACCGGCAACATTGTTTTGAACGGCGTATCCATTACTACGGATTATTCGGGAATTTCTTCCAGCGACGATCCAGATACCGATGCCACAAACTGCACCTCGGCCGGCTGCGGAAACTTCATTAAAGTTGAAAACGGTGCAACATTTTACAACAACGGTCAGGTCAGCTCGGCATCGGCCATGAATTTCAATCTCATGTCCGCGGCCAATACGGGAACTATCATGCTTGCCCGCGGCGGGTCGTTTGAAGCTCCGGAAATTTCCGGCGAGATTACCGCGGCTGCGGATATTGTCACGGAAGGCAACGAAACCACCTATGTCAACGAGAACTCGTTTGTCGGCCAGGACAGCGGTATTAAGCTTAATTCCGGCTCCTATCTCTTTGACGCTTATCTGGTTACCAACGAAGCCGGAAATCAGGACGTGGTCATGACCATGAAAAATTTCGCCGACGTGGTTGACAACGACAGCGTGGCAAACTTCCTGTCCTCCAACTACACGCTCGGAACAAACATGGACATGTACAGCATTCTGAAAGCGGCCGGAGACGCCACTTCGTTCACGACGGCCGTCGCCGAACAGATGGGTCTGAATCTGATTCCGAGTTTTGCCAAACAGAACATGGACATCGTCAAGGCAGTCAACCGTCATATGAGCCAGACGCTGTTTGCCAACCAGAGCAGCAATGACGTTCGCGCCATGTTCGATTTCGTTTACGATTACCGCGAGCAGGACGGCGTCAACATGCTCAGCGGCTATGAAGACAATGCGGCAACGGCATATGCCTTGTTTGACCGCAAATACAACAACAATTTCCGCTACGGTCTGGGCGTCAGCTTTACCAGATATGAAAGCGACTACGACAACGGTTCCAGCCGTGATGAAGTCGTCGCGCAGGTTCTGGCACCGTTGATTTACACGACCGAAGGCCTGAAAGCCGTTTCAATGCCTCGTCTGGGTATCGGCTGGGGCGAGTATAAACGCAGAATCGGCAGTGACGAAAGCAAAGCCGACGTTAAAAATTACTATTACGGCATTACCAACGAAGTCCGCAAAGAAATAGACCTTGGCACGGTTACGCTGGAACCGACGGCAGAATTCAACATTCTGGGGCTGTATCAGGACAGCACCAAAGAGAAAAACGGACTGGAAGTCAAATCAGCCAATAATCTCTCGGTCGAAGGAGGTATCGGCCTTTACGCCCGCAAGTCGTTCAGCATTATGGAAGAAAATGATTTGACGCTGCGTGCCGGCGGCAGCTGGTATCATGAGTTCAACAATCCGTATCAGGCGGCCAGAGCCAGAATTGCCGGCATGCTGGGCAGCTATCAGATGGATACCTATGACGTTGAGCGCGACCGCGGTATTTTCTCTGTCCGCATGGATTATAAACATGACCGGTTTGACTTCTACTTTGAGGCTAACAAGTTTCTGGAAGAAGACGATGGCTACGCTCTCAGCGCCGGTCTGGGTTATAAATTCTAAAAATCGAAGCCCCGCAGATGCGGGGCTTTTTTTTAACTTCAGGCTATCTTGACGGATTTTGAAGCCATATCAAATTCATGCTGCCCAAAATCGACTATTAAGAGTTTTCCCTTTAGAATATCTAGAATTTTTAGACATATTTTTTTGTTGTGCCATTTAATGTTGACTTTTCCCTCGTCATGGTATATATTCATTATTGTGGTGTATTAAAGTGATGAAGTCTCTTTTTTGAGAAATTTCCGTCTTTCTTGGTACACCCGTATATTAACGCAGGTTCCGGTTTTTATTGTTTGGGGTGTACCATGTCTTATTCTCGTTGCTTATCTTTATCGGCCTTATTAGCTTCAACTTTTATCACGCCGGTAGCGGCCATGGATTTGACTCTGCTCTCCCCAGACAATAACGCTATACTTGAATACACACATACAAACACACCTGTCCCGGAACCTGCATCTTCTTCCTTTTCCGAACAGGCCTATAAGATTGCTGCTATTTGTTTTCTGGGGTATGGTAACTGCGATAACGAAATTTCCTACGGCAAGGGAGATGAAACGTATAATATGGATACGGCTAACCAGTGTAAAAATGAGGGCTTTGTCAGTACTTGTTCTTCCGGTTATTGTATGGACGGGTCCTGCTCGTACAATGCCTCTTACGGTAAATGTATTGCGGAAAACTGCCCTACCAATTCTTCTCCAACATGTACAGGTGCTGTCGTTGGCAAAACAGCCTGTGGCGGAGACTGTAAACAATGTTGCTCCGATACCTGTACCAGCGGTTCAAAATCCTATACCGGTTCCTATGCCTCGACAACTGAATGCGGAACCAAGTGTTATTATTGCAATACCAGCTGCTCTTCAGGAAGCACATCTTATACCGGTTCGGTGGTTGGATATAACGAATGCGGCTCAGCCTGCAGATCCTGTTCAACAACATGTTCCTCCGGGAGTTTGAGCTATACGGGAGATGTTGTTTCCTACAATGAATGCGGGAGTGCATGCCGTTCCTGTTCAACATCCTGTCCGTCGGGAACGTCTACCTCCTATTCCGGTTCAACAAGTTCTTACAACGAATGCGGATCGGCTTGTAAAAACTGTTCTTCGACTTGTCCATCCGGATATTCTACGTCTAATCCCGGCGGATGTTATGATACAACGACCAATGAATGCGGTAATACCTGCTATAAATCGAAAGCCTGTTGCTCCGATACCTGTACCAGCGGTTCTACTTCTCCCTCTTGTTCTTCGGGGTATTCACCAACTGTCGTCGGTTATACAGAATGCGGAAGCACTTGTTATTCCTGTACGGCCAATGCCTGCAGCGGATACAGCCTTACCAGCTGCCCGAGTAACGGTTCCTGCAGTTCCTGCCTGTCCGGCACGACAACAAAGTACAAGCTTAACTCTTGTGACTCCGGTTACACAATGTCGGGTTCCAGTTGCGTCAAGGATGATCCTTGTGATAATTATACTTCAAAAACATGCACCTACGGATGTTCGGCATACTATTCCGACTGTTCGACAAAGTGCCAGACCTGTTACTCCGATAACTGCCACAACAGAACCGCGGTCATCGCTTCCTGTCCGACAAATGCGACCTGCTCCTACTTCTCCGACTGCTCCTCCAAAATCGAAAGTTGGACCTGCAACTCCGGATATTCGAAGTCGGGAAGTTCCTGTGTAGAAGATACCCCCTGTATTAGTTATGACGGACAAGACTGCGCTTATAGCGGTTGCCCGACTTATACCTGTACATGTTGTCCTTCTTTTGGCGGTTTCAATTCATCCTGTTGTATATATGACGATATGTGCACTACAGCGGGGCATCCGATGTGCACCGATGCCGTTCCGTACGTTGTTGGCAGCTGCTGTTGTCCTACTTCAACTCAAACTTCAACTTATAACTGTGATTGTTGTGTAAGTGAATTACAGTAACGGTTGTTTCTGTAATTGCCCGGGCTTTGGTATCGTTGACGGTTGGTACTTTTGTTATGAACAATATAGCCCCAGAAATCAAACCCAGAGGCAGATTTGCAACAGAAAAAAGGTCATCTGAAAACAGATGACCCGAAAAAATTTTTCTTACTTCAGATTGTTCGGATATTCCGTTCAGGATATTCGACCATTGTTTTGGACGGCGTTTCCAGATATACGTAATGGACAAGTCTTGCGGCATGTCTGATGCGGATATCTGCAGCATCGTCGGCGCGGATGAATAAAATGTCACGGTAACCATCCCCGGCATTTTTCATTGCGACCAGCCAGCCTTGATTGCCGTCCACCATAGCCTTGACGAAAGTCGGATAGAAATGTCCCTTGAACTCTTCGCGATAATCTTTTTCGATTATCTTCCAGACTTTCCATACATCGGCTCTGGTTTTCAGCTTCGGTTCATCCTTTACTTCGACGCAAACTTCGTTATCCGCACGGTAAACGCGATAAGCTTTGCCGTGAAGAACAATTTTTTCGCCGGGTTCAAGAACATTAAACTTAAGGTTCGTGACATTGGCAAAAATAACGTTTGCATCCAAATCCCAGCAATATTCCGTATTACTGTATCTGAAACGAAACAAGACACAAATTTCCTTGTGCATTTGTTCGTTGTTAACCGTAAAGTCCACAGCCGAAAAGCGGACAACGTTCGAAATCTTCTGACCCGGAAACAAATTGGCCAATTCATGCTCAATCTGTCCCAAAGTAACTGTCTTTTTCATACTTTTTATAATTATAGGGGTTTGACATAATTTCTATTTAAGAGGATTTTATTTTAACAAAAACGGCATTTTCAGTCAACTTATATTAGCCGTCACTTTTTCACAAAAAAATGATTTTCCGGTCTTTTTATTTGAAAAACAGGGTTTAGATACAATGCGTCTTCTGTTTTTTTGATATTCACAGTTAAGGATTGTTACGATGAACAGACATTATTTGCTTCTTTCGGCGGTTTTGACCGGCTCATTTCTGGCTGCAGACGCGCAGGCTGCTTTTGTTTCCTCCGACACCTATGCCGATGCCGTCATTCATTCCAGCGACAAAGACATCAACGCGCCCAAAAGTGTCCGGCAGCGAATTGCAGCCAACGAAACGCGCCGCAACCATCGTTTTTCGGACTTTGCCAAAGACTATGCCGACTTCAAAAACCGTCTGAGCAAAGAATACAATTTTGACTATTCAATCGACGTTTCCTATATGCCGCAGCACGGTGCTCCGAACGGCAAACGCGCCTCGCAGCAGATTTTGATTTATCCGACCTTTTCATGGACAAACTTCAAAAACGAATACGGTACAGGAACCCTTACCGCCGCCTACAACATTGCCCGTTACGGCGGAGCACAGGCTTCAAAGGTCGGCAGCAACATCGGCGTGGCAACCGCCATCAACGACTATGACTCGCCCTCCAACAGCTTTGACGAATTGCTGTATACCTATCAGCTCGGCGGCAGCTGGGATTGGCTGACTGTCGGCCTCGGCCAGTTTCCGATGTATAATTTCGACGGAAGCGCCTACAACTCCAACCAACAGGTTAACTTTATCAACTACGCCCTGTCGCAGAACGCCAGTTCCACCTACTCTACCGCCGGCGTCGGCACTTATGTTCAGATTGCGCCGAACAGCGACTGGACTTTTGTTCTGGGCACGCAGGACGCCACTAACGTCGACGGCATCAGCGTCCGCGTCAACAATCTGGACGAAGAACACTACACCACTTTCGGGTCAATTTCCTACACGCCGACAATTAAAGGCCTGGGTGCCGGACAGTACTCCATTCTGCTGTACAACATGCCAAGCGTGAAAGAACAACAGGGAACGACTAACGGCTGGTCGCTGAACCTGTCGCAGGACTTCGGAGACAAACTGAGTTTGTTTGCGCGGATCAACGGCGTATCCGGCAATGTTGCAACCATTAACCAGTCGTGGGTGCTGGGCGGCGTTTACAACAATCCGCTCGACCGCAATCCGCTGGATCAAATCGGTCTGGCATTTGCCTACAACAAAATTGACGAAAAAGCCGTCGGTTCAAAACTGGACCATGACGCCGAAAAAGTTATCGAAGCCTATTGGGCCTGGGGAATTTCAAAATGGATGACCCTGACGCCGGATATCCAGTTTTATATTGATCCGGCCGAAAATCCGAAATCAGATTACGCAACGGTCGTATCGCTGCGCGCAACTTTCTTCTTCTGACGAAAAAAGCCGGTTAAGACCGGCTTTTCCTTTACATGCTGACATTTCTCCGCCCGGAAGCTTTGGCCATAGCCAGCGTTGTCATCTGAAAATCGTTGTTTTTGACGCCGGCTTCCAGCGAAGCAAGCGCCGAACGGGGATCCATCTGACGGATACGCTCCTGAAGGCAGGTGTCCATGATTTTTCCCAACTTGATTATCGTTTCAATATTTTCGGTTTTATACGGACGAATACCTTCGCTGTTAAAGCTGATTTCAATCCCTTCCCGGCTGTTATAAACCGCCGTCAGATGAAGGCCGCTGGACGTATTTCGGCTGGAACGCGATAAGATAATGTCGCCTTCTTCCAGATTGGCTTTGTCGGCTTTGGTCGGCTTTTCGATGATGCAGTCGGGAAAGTTCTTTTTGACATATTGTTTAAACATCGGGCAGGAAACCATACTGTGCCCCTCGGTCGTATTGCCGTCGGGCATAAAACGTTCCAAATCTCCGGTTTCCTGATTGACATCATAAAGGCAGCGCATGACCGAAGCAACGCAGTAGTTTGAGCCTTTGGGAATGCCGCCGCGCGGATAGACGACATCGAAAAAGTGCTTTTTGATATAATTTTTCTTATCCATACCGCTTTTGGCTTTGACAATATTCTGATACTGAACCAGCTTGGCAAAAAGCTTTTCCTTAATCAGCCATTCCCTGCGTTTCTGCAATGCGTCGTCGACCTGTGCCCGGGCGTTCATTTCGGCCATCACGGCTTCGCCGGGAATTTTTCCGGTTGTAGCGGCCTGCGTACCCAAAAGCGTGTTGCCTGCCTGCGGAATGGTCGCCGCACACTGCAATGCCAGATACATGGATACCCGTTTCAAACTGCGCAGCAAAGCTATTTTCTGCTTTTTGATGCGGTTTTTGACGGCCTTTTTGCGTTCTTTGGGGTTCAATCCTGCCTGAGCGGCATCTGAAATTTTCTGCTGCATTATTTCTAACCTGTTGTAATATCATTCCGTTTACAATAAAACTATAACATGTCCCTTAAATAAAATCATCAAAAAAATATTTATACAGATGCCAATAATTTTAACTTTACTTTTACCGCGTTTTGTTTGTAAATAACTAAATAAATTCAGCTCTTGAAAAGAATACGATAAAGCTATGAAATATATTTATAATCTTTCGTTTTTAGGGATTTTGACCGTTATGTGCAGCGCATGCAAAACCCAGGTCATTACGCCGGCGATTGTTCCGCCGGTTGAAATTGAAGCGCCGCAGCCGGCGCCGACCAGCCATTCGCTCGGTATCATCGGAGCCGTCGAACCGGTTTACGTACTGCCGATGAAAGCGCCCTTTGCCGGGCGCATTGACACCGGCGCCGAAACTTCTTCCATTGACGCTTCCGACATCAAAACCTTTGAGCGTGACGGCGAAAAGTGGGTTTCCTTTACAATTGTCAACCGCGAAACCGGCGAGAAGCACCGTTTTGAAAAAGAACTGGCCCGCCAGACGAAAATTACCCGCATCAACCAGCACGAAAAACGTCTGGTCGTCAATTTGGACGTTAAGCTCGGCAATGAAATAATTACTGCCGAATTTTCGTTGGCCGACCGCTCAAAATTCGAATATCAGGCGCTCATCGGGCGCAATATCCTGACCGGCCGCGCCATCGTCGACACGTCGCTGGAAAACACGCTCCACTAAAACTTCTTTGTAAGGCAAAAATATGCTGAAAAAATTTACTTCCGTCCGTTTTATCCTGACAATCGGTCTGCTTTTGTCCGTCGCCTTTGCGGCATACAGCATTTATTACAAGGTTCGCTACTGGGGTTTCGACTTTGCCCCGAAAAAATCAACCGCCGTATGGACGATTGAAGCGCAAATCAGCTTTATGCCGAACGGCGAGCCGATTAAGGTTTCGCTGGCAACGCCGAAAGTAAGCAAAGAATATAAGATTTTGGACGAGGATACGGTTGCCGACGGCTATAAGGTAAGCAAGGATACAAAAGAAAACCGGATTGTGCTGACCTCTGCCCCGAGAGAAGACAAACAGCAGTTATATTACCGCATTCTGCTGTTTGACAACGAAGACGGCCGCGGCAAAATTCCGGCGCCGGTTCCGTCCAATCCGGAAAAACCGGTTTTTGACGAACAGCGGCTGGCCGTTGCCAAAGAACTGCTGGAACTTTCGACCAAACAGCCGGGCAATGTTCCGCAGCAGGTTATCCGCCTGCTTAATCAGAATCCGCCGGACGCAACGGTTCTGGCTTTTCTGCCGATGAAAAAAGGTCAGAAAGACATCGCCGAAGCCACCGGCAACCTGCTGGCGCTGAGAAACGTGCCGACGCGCATGGTTCGCGGCATTAAACTGGAAGAAAACAAAAAGTCGTTTACGCCGGACCTGATGCTTGAGGCTTATACGGAAGGACGCTGGACCCTTTATGACCTGAAGACCGGCAAAAAAGGCCTGCCGGAAAATTTCGTGGTCATTCAGCGCGGCGGAGATTCCCTGCTGGACATCGAAGGCGGCAACGACTCGGTAGTTAAATATTCGGTTCTGAAATCCATCAGCTCATCGTTTAATCTGGCACAGCACCGCGCCAAGCTTGCCAACCAGAAAACCTGGTTTGACTATTCTATTTACAGTCTGCCGCTGGCCGAACAGAATACGCTCAAATGGCTGATGATATTCCCGCTGGCAATTTTAATCATCGTACTGATGCGCAACGTTGTGGGCGTGCAGACCATGGGTACCTTTACGCCGATGCTGATTGCCATGTCGCTGGTCAAAACCGGCTTTGTTTCCGGCCTGGTCTGTTTCAGCTTTATCATCATCGTCGGTCTGCTTATCCGCGCCCTGCTCTCCAAGCTTAACCTGCTGCTGGTGCCGCGCATTTCGGCTGTGGTTATCGTGGTTATCCTGCTGATGCAGTCGCTGACGATTTTCGGTTATCAGCTTAAAATCGACATTGCGTCTTCGGCGGTCTTTTTCCCGATTATCATTACGGCCTGGATTATTGAGCGCGCTTCAATTACCTGGGAAGAAGACGGTCCCGTCAATGCGACGAGGGAAATTATCTTCAGCATTTTGGTTGCGATTATTACCTACTTCGTTATCTGCAACAACTATATCCGCCATATTATGTTTGCCTTTAACGAACTGAATCTGGTTATTCTGTTTATCGTCATGCTGCTTGGCACTTACACCGGCTACCGCCTGACCGAACTGAAGCGTTTTTCACCTCTGGCAAAGAAAGGCTGAGCAATGTTTGGTTTCGGCTGGCTGAAAAATTTCGCCTCTCCCTCCTCGCTTCGGAAAGCCGGCGTTCTGGGCATGAACCGGCGGAATTTCAGCATTATTTCCAAGTGCAACAACCGCCGCCTTTATCCGTTGGTGGACGACAAAGTACAGACCAAGGTTCTGGCGCAGAAAGTCGGCATTACCACCCCTAACCTCATCGGCGTGGTTGAAGTGCAGAATCAGGTCAAGAACCTGCTGGAGATGGTTAAAGGATACAAAGAATTTGTGGTCAAGCCGGCGCACGGCAGCGGCGGCAAAGGCGTTCTGGTAATTAAGAGTTATACGGAAACGGCCTTTGAAACGGCATCGGGGCGCGTTCTTACGTTCAGCGAAGTTTACCAGCACATTTCCAACATTCTGAGCGGGCTTTACAGTCTGGGCGGGCAATATGACGTGGCTCTCATTGAGGAACTGGTGCATTTCAGCCCGATATTTTCGGAATACAGCTATCAGGGTGTTCCCGACGTACGGGTCATTGTCTACAAAGGGTATCCGGCAATGTCGATGATGCGTTTGTCGACCAAGGCCTCGGGCGGTCGCGCCAATCTGCATCAGGGTGCAGTCGGCGTCGGTCTGGACATCAGAAACGGCAAGAGCCTGAAAGGCGTAATGTGGAATATGCCGATTGAAGTTCATCCTGATACGCATGCCGATTTGTCAACGCTTGAGGTACCGTTCTGGCGCGAACATCTGCTGATTGCGGCCAAAGGTTATGAAATGACCGGTCTGGGCTATCTGGGCGCCGACATCGTTCTGGACGAATACAAGGGTCCGATGATGCTGGAACTCAACGCCCGTCCCGGACTGGCGATTCAAATTGCCAACGGCCGCGGCATGGCCGACATTCTGAAAAAAATCGAAAAATCGTATCCGAAAAACCTTACGCCGGAAGAACGCGTGGATTATGTTTTGCAAAACGCTGGGAAGTAAAATTTTCGACTGCGGCCGTGCAATGGCTTTTATCAATACCTATATTATTAGCAGAAATGATTTTTAACGGAGATTTATGATGGCTAAAGAAACCAAAATGCTCAAAAACGAAGAGGCAAAAAAACTCGGCAAACCGGCAACCAAGGGCCTGAAAGCCGCCGAAACGAAAAAACTGCCGGTAAGCAAAACCCGCGCCAAGAAAATCAAGCATTCATACAAAGTCAAAGACGCCGAAAACGCGCTGTTGCTGAAACTGAAAGACGGCGACGTAGTAATTGAAATGTATCCGGACGCGGCGCCGAACCATGTGGCCCGGATTAAGGAACTGGTACGCGCCGGCTTTTACAACGGGTTGAAATTTCATCGCGTCATTGACGGCTTCATGGCACAGACGGGCTGTCCCTACGGCAACGGTACCGGCGGCACCGGCAAAAAGCTGAAAGCGGAATTTAACCGCAACCCGCATAAGCGCGGCACGGTTTCGATGGCTCGGGCCATGAACCCGGATTCCGGCGACAGCCAGTTTTTCATCTGCTTTGCCGACTGCCCGTGGCTGGACGGCCAATATACGGTCTGGGGCGAAGTTACTTCGGGTATGGAATTTGTCGACCTTATCAAACGCGGCGAAGGACAAAACGGCACGGTTTATGATCCTGATGAAATTATCAGCATGAGCGTTATCGCCGATCTTTAAATTGTTAAGCCCCGCAATTGCGGGGCTTTTTTCATATCAGGGTAATTTTGACCGCCTTGCCGTAGGCTTTGGCCAGCTGGTGCAGATGTCCGAGGTCAACCGGTTTGATGCCGACTTCCAACAGGTCGATAATATTGGCCGGAATGCCGGACAGCTTTTCGACCTGTGCCAGCGACAGGTGCGCGCTGATGCGCGCCTCACGCAGCTGGCGCGCAATGCCGTTCCTGATTTTGATGATTTCGTGATTTTTGGTTGCCATTATGTTCAACTCCTTCAATGTTTTGTTAAAACAAAACCGCCCTTTCGTTTGGAAAAGGCGGGAGGAGTTGCAAACTGTAACCAGACAGCGTACTAATTCGTCCGCAAAAGCGGCTTATATCGTACCATCCTCCCTTGCAGGAGGTTATATTTGTTCCTCTATAAGGAGCTGTCACACTCCGCCGCCGGTCTAACCGTTTCCGTCGGCAAAAATGATTATAAAGGCTAAAAGCTATTTTGCAACGCCTTTTTTGCAGATGTCATTCCCCGGTATTCTCTCTTTAAGTCATCCCCGGGCAAGCATTGCGCGCCCCGGGGATCTCTTGGATTGCCGGGTCAAGCCCGGCAATGACAGAGGAAAGAAAAAGCGCACGGGAATGGCGGAGAAAAAGGCAAAAAACCTTGAAACGGAATTGGCCGGAATATCAGCGATAAAATATCCACGGCAAACGGCGTTTGAATTTTTTGCGTTTGGCTGCGTCTGCCTGCCGCCACCAGACAATTCCGGCCTCAACGAAAACCAGAAACAGAACGCTCAATCCGATTACGGTGCCGAAATTGATAAAAAACGCCGTCAACAGGCTGACGAGCAAAAAAACATAAACGCCCAGCGACAACCTGTCATAAAGCTTATGGCGGCCGCAGCGCGACGTATAGCGTAAAATAACGTCCCAGAGTATCCATGCGGCCATCAATCCGGTCATAAAGCCGGCAATGACGTTATTTTTCCAACCCAGAATCGCCTCCAAACGGTTAAAACCGGACAAAAACAGATAAGACACTACGGAAAAAGAAATAATCACGGCAATAACCGCCGAAATATTTTTCAGCAGACGTTTTCTTTTTTCGCGACGGGAACGTGATTTGATAAACAGCATAACCTTATCCTTTTTTTCAGAATTAAAGGAAATATGCCTAAATTGCAATATTTAAAAACTGACAAAAAAATTTTATGTGGTTCCATCATTGGTAGACAGAAAAATTTGTACTTTCATTAATAGTTGACTCTTTCCCCAAATTAGCTTATCCTGATACTCGATAGGTGTGGATTGTCTGATGCTGCGGCGCTTTTATGCCGCAGGTTCTTTTGTCGGCATATCCGACATTCTTTCCATTGCCTCTCGCTCCCCTTTCGGGCTTCGGTTCTAACTTTGTCGCGAGGTGATACTATGAAGAAATCTGTTTTAATGTTCTCTTTGCTTTCCGGAACGGCTCTTATGTTCCCTAAGCTAACCATTGCCTCCGGCTTTCCTACACATACACACACATACACACCCGAACCGAAGCCCGCCTTTCAGTTTGAACAACCCGACAAAGCCTTTAAGACCGCCGCCGTCTGTTTCCTCGGCGCCGGCGACTGTGACTCGAACGTCGGTTTTGATAAAGGCGATGATTATGCGCGGCCGGGTAAGGAAATATGTATGGAAAACGGCTATGAACAAACCGTCTGTACGGTTCCTTCTTATCTTTACAACCAATGTCCCGAAGACAGCAATTATTATCAGAGTTGCAAAGAGGACCGCCCCCGCGCCTGCCGTGAGGCCGGTTATGTCAACAGCTGCGACGACGGTTATATCCCGGACAATTCTCAAAGCTGCCCTTATGACAGCTCTTATCAAAAATGCAAGTGCAATCCGTGCGACGGTTACGACTATACTTTGGAAGAAGCCAATGCCGAAGGATATGAAGCCGGCGCCGTCTGCAACAGCTGCGGCACAATGAAATATCAGCGCCACGATGCCGCCTGCAACGGATTTCTGCACTGTGACTGCGGCGGCGAAATCGGCGCTCAGAGCTGCAAAAGCGGTACAACCGAAATGTTTAGCGTATGCCAGAGCTGCGAGCCGCCCTGTGACGAAAACTGTCCTGACGGATACTATGAAAACCTTTCATGTTCGTTTGGTTCCTCCTCGGCAAAAAACGAATGCGGCACCAAAACCTGTTACAAATGCTCCGCGCCAAACCCCAATCCAAGCAGTTACGGCTGCTGGAAAGACTGTCCGGAAGGTTACAGCTATGACGAAAATACCCACAAATACGTCTGTAATACGCGGACCTGCGAAAATCTGATCTATGCAAAATATCCGAGTTATGTCAGCGGCAGTTCTTCACAAAACGATTATACCGCAGGCGTTACAAATATGGATGAGGCATGTTACTGTTATAGCGTCAACGATACGGTACCGCTCATCAACTCCGATATTCTGTCGCCGGTTGACTTTGCCGACGAATTCAGTGCCTGTGAACATTACTGCCGTCCAAGCGCTATTATTGAAAATACAACCATTGAAGGCGACGTAACATTAACATATTACACACCAAATACTTATTCCGGGTACGGCTTTTCGTCGAACATTACCGTTAAAGGCAATCTCAAATCATATTTAAGCCATGTTAGGGGATTGTCATTAAGCAAAGGCAGTTCAGCCCTCTTTATGCCCAAACGCTGTCCGGAATTTGAAAACGTCGTTATGTTTGCCGACTCAAAACTGTCCGTCGATTCAAACTGCGTAACAGTTCCGATCAGCGGTCTTACCATGTATACCGGCGCCGTAATGGAAGGAATTGACAGCATCAGCGGGTCTGTGCCGATTATCGGAACGACAGAAGATAAACCCGTAAAAATCTCCGCCGAAAAAATCAGCGGAACGATTACATCTTCTTATTACGAAGAAGGAAACGACGGCGGCTTATACCTCGATTTTACAGACAGTTTACCTAATCTGACCAATGTAACCATAAACAGAAACCCTGTCGGTAAAATCACGCTTAATCCTTCTTCTTATACCCAAGCTTCTTCAGGATATTACTGCGCTTCACTGTTCAGCAATCCCGGCCCGGATACGCATGTTTATATCCAAAGGACACATGCAAACGACAGCGAACATGGCTCCTGCATATATTTCAATGGGCGCATTTTGGCCACAGAGGGCAAGAACAGTGCCGAGCTTACGTTCAAAGAAGGCGTTTCGTCTTATGTTTTGCCGCGTTGCTGCAGCGAAGACGACGGGTGTCCGGAGAGTATCTGGAACGGTTCGGTAAAATGCACCGGCAAAGCCAAATGCTATGTATCAGACGACTATAAATTGCCACTAAACAGCAGCGACAGAACCGAATGCTCAGATTAAACCGTCTGACAGCAGAATCAGGACACAAAAAAACGCCTCTTGTTTTTTCAATGGGAAGCGTTTTTTGACAGTATATAAACTAAATAATCTACCGACTAATTTTTTATAAATAACAGTCCGGCCGGAACTGAATTTATGGGGAGAGTCTTCCGAAATTTTCCGCACTTGCAATTACGAAAAAATTCAGATGACCAAGGTGCTGCCGTGTCGACTTCTCCGGATGGTTCAGAGCAATGAACACGGAGCAAAGTGAGAAAAGCGTGACAGGGAATCAGGCTTTTTTGCAAACATTTATCCGACAACCTAAATGTTTGAAGTCAGAAAATAATGCGGTTGTGAAAATCATCGGTTTAAAAAGGAATCAGAACAAATAAAGCGATGAAAACAACACGGACAAAAGCTTAAGACAGAAGATAATCTATAATTGTAAAATACTGTCTGTAAGGTATATCATCCGAGTTTAACAAATAGTAAAAATGCGCAAAAAAAATCCCTCCGAAGAGGGATTTTTTCAGCTGTTGGCGGAAATCCACTTCAGATATTCGTCATAGCCTTTGTCAATATGAAACATGACAATTTCCGGCAGTTCATAGTCGTGAAGGCTCAATATCCGTTCCTTAATTTCCGTAAAGTTAGCCGCTTCGGTTTTAATGACCAGCAGAAGCTCCCGTTCTTCGCAGATTTTTCCCTGCCAGCGGTAGACAGACGTCGCCCCGCCAATGACGTTTACACAGGCCGCCAAACCGGCTTCCACCAGGCTGCGCGCTATTTTCAGCCCCTGCTCACGGTCGGCAACCATGGTAAGTATTACGGCCTGCGTCATTTCTTCCGTCCTTTTTTCTTCCTGTCAAAGGCCTCGCCGATAATTGCAAACATCATCGGTACAAACAGCGTGGCCACAAAGGTGGACAGCAGCATGCCGCCAATCATGCCTGTTCCGATGGCATGACGGCTGGCCGCACCGGCGCCCGTAGAAACCGCCAGCGGCAAAACACCGAACGTAAACGCCAGCGAGGTCATGACAATCGGGCGGAAACGAAGCTTGGCCGCCTCAACCGCTGCTTCGGCATAAGAAAGCCCGGCCTCAACCTGCATAACGGCAAATTCGACAATCAAAATGGCGTTTTTGGCAGCCAGACCAATCAGCGTAACCAAGCCGACCTGGAAATAAAGGTCGTTTTCAATACCGCGCAGCCAGACTGCCAGCAAGGCGCCCAGCACTGCAAACGGCACCGAAAGCAGAACGACAAAAGGCAAAGACCATTTTTCGTACTGCGCCGACAAAATCAGGAAGATCATTATCAGGCCGAAAGCAAAGGCCTGCGTGCTGGCACCGCCGGCCAGTTTTTCCTGATAAGCCGAACCAATCCAGGACAGGGAGTAGTCGCTGCCCAGAACTTCGTCAGCAACCTCTTCCATGGCGGCAATCGCCTGACCGGAGCTGTAACCGGGCGCAGGGTCGCCCATGATTTTGGCGGCCGGGAAAATGTTGAAACGGTTAACGAGTTCCGGTCCGGTCACGCGCTCAACGCTTATCAGCGTGCTTATCGGAATCAGCTCGCCGGAATTGGACTTGACGTAGACGTAGCGCAAGTCGTCCGGCGTGCGGCGGAAACGGTCTTCCGACTGGAGCGTGACGCGGAAGTTGCGCCCCAGATAAGTGAAGTCGTTGACGTACATGCTGCCGAAAGTCGATTGCAGAACCGAATAAATCGCGTCAATCGAAACATTGAGTATACGCGCCTTTTCTCGGTCCAAATCAATGCGGTACTGCGGCGTGGAAACCGAAAAAGTAGTTTTGACGTTTTGCAGCGCCGGATTTTGCGCGGCAGCCTGGATAAACTCGTTGACCTTGTCCATCAGTTCGGCGGAGGTTTTGCCGGCACGGTTCTGGATATAGCCCTCAAAACCGCCGGTCATGCTCAGCCCCATAATCGGGGGCATGCTGAACGCATAGCCGATGCCTTCCGGGCGGCTCATGCCGATACGCGTAAAGACCTTGGACAATGTATCGGCCGAATTGGCGGCTCCCTGACGTTTGTCCCAGTCGGTAAGCGTGATGAAACTGATGCCCGAATAGGTATTCTGCGAAGAAGACAGAATATTGTAGCCGTTAATAGTCAGAATGTCGGCGACGTCCGGATTTTCGGCGACTTCGGCAGAAACGGCATCCGTAAACTTCTCCGTCCGCGGCAGCGACGAAGCCGGCGGCATATCATAAGCCATCAGCAGGTTGCCCATGTCTTCCATCGGCACCAGTCCGCCCGGCACAACCTTGAACAGAGCCAGAATGCACAAAATGACGCCGACAAAACACAAAACGGCAATTTTGCGATAATGCAAAAACAGTTTGACACCGGCCAGATACCATTCGGTTACCTTCTCAAAAAAGACGTTAAACCAGCGGAAAAAACGCGCCGGTTCATGTCCTTCCTTATGCGGTTTGATTATCAGGGCGCAGAGAGACGGTGTCAGTGTCAGCGCTACCAGCGCCGAAATCAGCACCGAGACGGCAATCGTTACCGAGAACTGCTGATACATCACGCCGGTCATGCCGCCGAGAAAAGCAATCGGCAGAAAGACCGAAGACAAAACCAGCGCCACGGCGACAACCGGACCGGAAACCTCCTGCATGGCCTTAACCGCCGCTTCTTTCGGCGAAAGCCCCTCTTCGCTCATCAGACGTTCGACGTTTTCAAGCACGATAATCGCGTCGTCAACGACAATGCCGATGGCCAGAATGAGGCCGAACAAAGTCAGCAGATTGATTGAAAAACCAAGCAGATACATGCCGGCAAAAGCACCGATAATCGACACAGGCACCGCCAGAATCGGAATCAGCGTGGCTCGGAAATTCTGCAAAAACAGGTAAACGACCAGAATAACCAGAACGACAGCTTCAAAAAACGTATGAACCACCTCGTTAATCGAAACGTTGACGAACAATGTCGTATCATACGGAATATCGTAGACAATGCCGTCCGGGAAGCGTTTGGAAAGTTCTTCCATCTTGGACTTGACAAGTTCCGCCGTTTCCAGCGCATTGGCACCCGGCTGCAGATATATTGCAAAGGCGATGCTGTCCTGTCCGTTGAACTTGGAAGCGACGCTGTAATCCTGCGCGCCAAGTTCAATACGCGCCACGTCTTTCAGACGAAGCATGGCGCCGCTGTCGTTGTTGCTTTTAAGAATGATATTGCCGAACTCCTTAGCATCGACCAGACGGCCCTTGGTGTTGACGCTGTAGGTATAAGGCTGATATTCGCCCATCGGCTGCTGGCCGAACTGGCCGGCGGCAAACTGGGAGTTCTGTTCCTGTACGGCGGCTATTACGTCCTGCGGCGTCAGATTATAGTCAGCCAGCTTGTCGGGGCTGAGCCAGATGCGCATCGAATAGTCCTGAGAAGCAAACAGCGAAGCATCGCCGACGCCTCTGATACGTTTGATTTCATCCAGAACATTCAGCAGCGCATAGTTCGAGACATAAACCGTATCATAACGGTCGGAGGTCGAACGCATGGTAACAATCTGCAAGATGGAGTTTGACTTCTGTTTGACGGTCACGCCCTGCTTGACGACTTCGGCCGGCAGTTTGGCGGTGGCGGCCTGAACCTTGTTGTTGACGTCGATGGTCGCCTGATCGGGATCGGTACCGATGTCAAAAACGACGCCGATGGTCAGATAGCCGCTGGAGGTGGCGCTTGAGTACATGTAAATCATGTTCTTGACGCCGTTGACTTCCTGCTCTATCGGTGCGGCGACCGTATCGGCCAAAACCTCGGCCGTGGCGCCGGGATAAGTCGCCGAAATCTGAATTTCGGTCGGAACGATGTCCGGATACTGCTCAACCGGCAGAGCCTGCATTGAAACCAGGCCGGCCAGAACGATAACCAGCGAAATGACCGTCGCAAAAATCGGACGGTTAATGAAAAACTTTGAGAACATGACCGCTCCTATCTGTTAGCCGGCGATAAAATCATCGTATTCCGTACGGGTCAGAACCTTGTCGGTATAAACTCCGGCATCGGCCGAGTTTCCGTCGTCTTCCGTTTCAGTAACGTCTTCGTCCGCGGGAATTTCTTCAAGAACAATAACATTTGTTTCTTCGGCCGGTTCTGCTTCTTCTACGGCAAGAACACCGTCATCGACGGTTTCAGGCGCTGCAGCCTTTTCGGTAACGTAAGAACGCACGTTATCCATGGCCGCAGGCGCGTTTTCCGGCACGGGCTTGGTTTCCGCAGGCGCGGTTTCAACCGGAACTTCGGGAACCGGAAGTTCCTTTATTTCGGCTTTGGCCGGCGCTCCCGGGCGAACTTTCATAATACCGTTGACAATAACCGTATCTCCCGGATTCAGCCCCTTGTCGATAATCCAGCTGCCGTCGGGGGTGGTCAAACCGACCTGAACCGGAACCGCTTCGACAATGCCCTGAGAGTTGATGCGGTAAACGACCGAACCGTTCGGCCCCTGCATAACCGCCTCCTGAGGAACGACAATGGCGTCTTTGCGGATAAGGCCTTCAAGAACCAGACGGACAAACTGTCCGGGCACCAGTTTGCTTTCCGGATTGGGAAAAACGGCCCGGAGTTTCAGCGTGCCGGTCGTTTCGTCAATGCTCGGATTGACGAAGTTGATTTCGCCGTCATAACCGTAAGTTTCGCCGCTGCCGTATCTGACTTTGGCGTAAACGGTTTTGGAATGGCGGGGGTTGACAATCAGCCCCTGCTCGACCATGGAACCGAGTTTGAAAATTTCGTTTTCGGAAGCCGAGAAGATAACATAGGCGGGATCAAGCTGAGTAATGGTCGTCATCGGGGTATTGACGGCAATCAGGGAGCCTTCGCTCTGGGTTTCCATGCTGGTAATGCCGCTGATAGGCGCGCGCACCGTGGTATAATTAAGATTGAGCTGCGCCGATTTGACCTTGGCTTCGGCCAGAGCGGTGCTGGCTTTCAGAGCGTCAAGATTTGCCCGCGCCTCGTCGCGCGACTTTTCGCTGACAATGCGTTCCTTAAAGAGTTTGGATATACGTTCCCACTGGGTTTCGGCTGCTTTGAGATTAGCCTCGTTCTGCGAAAGCTCGGCCTTAGCCTGCAAAAGTTCGACCTCAAAAGGTTCGGGATCTATCTGAAACAGCACGTCGCCTTCCCTGACCTTTGAACCTTCGACATAATTGCGCTTGAGCAAGATACCGCCGACACGGGCGCGGACTTCGGTTTCTTTTGAACCCTGGACGCGAGCCGCATATTCAAAGCTCAGCGGAATTTCGTGCGGAACGGCCTTAATGGCCTGTACGACGGGCGCCGAAGAAGACGCCGCGGTTTCCTGCCGGTTTTCCTCATCCTTGCAGGCGGCCAATGTCAAAAAGGCCGCGCCTATAGCCAAAAACTTATATCTGGATAACATGTTTCTTCCCCGAATTATTAAATTTTACATAAAAAAAATACTCTAATTTGAGGAAAATACAATACTAATCCGATTGTGTGGATATGTCTGAATGTTTTAAACCCCGGGCGTTGAAAAAGCAAATCCAGAGACTAGTTTTAACAATGCATAATCTTTCTAGCAAAATCTTATACAATAAAAATTTTCAAGGAGAATTATAATGACTGAAGGTGTACGCTATCCTACTTTTGCTTTTATTACCGGCGGCGTCGGTCAGGCTGACGAGGGCATTCCGCCCCAGCCGTTTGAAACCTTCTGCTATGACTCGGCTCTGATGCAGGCAAAAATCGAAAACTTCAACGTCGTTCCCTATACTTCCGTTCTGCCGAAAGAGCTGTTCGGCAAAATCGTTCCGCTGAACGACCAGATAGTCAAACAGTTTAAGCACGGCGCGGTTCTGGAAGTCATTATGGCCGGCAACGGCGCCAGCCGCGACAACCACAAGGCCATTGCCACCGGTCTGGGCGTCTGCTGGGGCAAGGACAAAAACGGCGAACTCATCGGCGGATGGGCCGCCGAATACGTTGAATATTTCGACACCTTCATCGATGACGAAATTGCCAGAGGCCATGCCGAAATGTGGCTGAACAAATCGCTGCAGCACGAACTTGACATCCGCGGCGTCGAAAAACATTCTGACTTTCAGCTGTGGCACAACTACATCAACATTACCCAGCAGTTCGGCTACAGTCTGACGGCCCTGGGCTTCCTGAACTTCGAACACGCCGAACCGGCCAAAGCGTAGCCTCAGGAAACGCCTTACCGCTAAAAACAAGGCAGAGCAGAAATTTCTCTGCTCCGCCTAATTGTTTAAGAAATGTCCGATAACAATTTGAGGAAAAAACAATGGCTGACAAAATAATCAATCCCGCTGCGGCGTCCTCCGCAGCCTCCGGGAAGCCAAAGTCGGGCCTCGGCGTTCTGGCGCTGGCCAGTATCGTCATCAGCTCGATGATCGGCGGCGGCATCTATTCGCTGCCGCAAAACATGGCCGCCGGAGCTTCTGCCGGAGCCGTCCTTCTGGCATGGGTCATTACCGGGTTCGGCGTCTTTTTCATCGCCAACACCTTTCGTATTCTTTCAACCGTCAAACCGGACCTGACGGCCGGTATTTACATGTACAGCCGCGAAGGCTTCGGACCGTATGTCGGTTTTACCATCGGCTGGTCCTACTGGCTTTGCCAAATCTGCGGCAACGTCGGTTATGCCGTGATTACCATGGACGCCCTCAACTATTTCTTTCCGCCTTATTTTGCGGGCGGAAACAATCTGCTGTCGATTATCGGCGGTTCCGTACTCATCTGGGGGTTCAACTTTCTGGTTCTGCGCGGCATAAAACAGGCGACGGTCATCAACATCATCGGTACGATTGCCAAAATCGTTCCGCTGATTTTGTTCATTCTGATTCTGCTGTTTGTCTTCCAGTTTTCGAAGTTTGACTTTAACTTCTGGGGCGAACAGATTGCCACCAGGGCAAAACTCGGCGGCCTTTCCGCTCAGATTAAGAGTACAATGCTGGTTACGCTGTGGGCTTTTATCGGCATTGAGGGCGCAGTCGTCATGTCTAAGCACGCCTCCAGCCCGAAGGCCGTCGGACGCGCTACGGTACTCGGTTTTCTGGGCTGTCTGATTATCTATATTCTGCTGTCGCTGCTGCCCTTCGGTTATATGACACAAGCCGAACTGGCCGCCATTCCGAATCCCTCGACAGCCGGCGTTTTGGAAAAAATCGTCGGTCCCTGGGGCGCATGGCTGATGAACATCGGTCTGCTGGTTTCGGTTCTGACCAGCTGGCTGGCCTGGACGATGGTTACGGCGCAGATTCCGCAGGCTGCCGCCCAAAACGGCACATTTCCGAAAGAATTTGCTGCCGAGAACGAAAATCAGGCGCCGTCGGTTTCGCTTTGGGTAACCAGTGCGCTGATGCAGCTGTTTATTCTGCTGGTTTACTTTTCCAACAACGCATGGAACACCATGCTGAGCATTACCAGCGTTATGGTGCTGCCGGCATATTTCTCAAGCTGCGCCTATTTGTGGAAAGTCTGCGAAGACGGCGAATATCCGAACGGAATTTATATCCGGCGTTCAGCGGCCCTGTTTTCGGCAATCATCGGTTCGATTTATGCCCTGTGGCTGATTTATGCCGCCGGACTGAATTATCTGCTGATGGCCGTTATCTTTATGGCGCTGGGCATTCCGGTTTACATGTGGGCACGGCATCAGGTTGCGCCGAACCAGCGCACGTTCACGACCGGCGAAGCGGTTATCGCCGCCTTTCTCATCGTGATTGCGCTGTGGGCAATCTACGCGCTGTCGCACGGCATTGTAGCCATGAACTAAAGCCTTTTTTAAAAATGCGAAGCGGTTCGATGTCTAAAGACAACCGAACCGCTTTTTTTCGCGTTTAACAATTAACGGTTATGAAGCTCACGCAGAAAATCTTCCAGTTCTTCATAATCAATTTTTTTGTCGGCTTTCCAGCAGCAAACCATATTGGCGCCGCAGCCGAACTTACGGATAATTTTCGCTATGGCAAGAACACTGCCGTAATATATCGGCTCAATGTCGCCATTGCGAAATTTAATAAACACGGGCAAAGACTTTGAGTACTTTACCTTTGTCTGAACAACGCCCGGAACATCCGTGCGATCGTTTACCGTAACCACCAGCATCGTGCCGGCAAAACCTGCACTGTAACCCTTTGCTGTCAGTGCTTCAATTAATTCTACCTGATTCATAACTTAAAATTTTAGGCCAAATTCAGCTGCAAATTCGAGCTGTTTCTGGGCGATTGTGTTAATCTGTTCTTTCTGCATGTCCGGCAGGTGTTTTTTGAGACCGGCCAATAAGTAAACATACTGGCAGATTTCGCGCAAACCCATTTTGCCGTTTTTAATGCGGTAGTGTTTTGCCATATAGGCCGCGGCTTCCTTCACTTCGTCGGAAACATCAAACTCGAGCGGAAGCTGAAAAGTTCCGGCATATTTGACACAGCGGTCATAAATGCTGGCCAGTTCGTGAAACATCATCTGACAATTGCCGACGCGTTTGCCGTTCATCCAACAGCAGGCTTCTTCCAAAGTTTCATCAATCACATAGTAATAATCCTTCGGTGTTTTTATCATTTCGGGATTATATTCGTGATGATACTTCCGGCTCATTTGCTTTGCCATTTGTCCGGCAATCTGTTTTTTAAACGTCCGTTCCCAGCGCAAGGATAAGCGTTTGGTTACGGCGAAGACAATGTCTCCCGGCTCCTTTATCATTTGGGAAGCAACGTCACGAACGTTTTCGCCGCTGTTTTTTCCCTTGTCGAGAATAACAATGTTTTCCATCGGCACGCCCAGGTCGATACAGAACTCGGCCAGTCGCATTCCTTCCGTATAAAAAACAACGTCTTTTTGCTTCAGATGTCTGGAAAGAAGCCCTATGCCGCCGATACACAAAACCTGCGGGCTTTGGCCTTCTGTAACAGCCTTATGATACAACCATGCCGCATAAACAGCCGATTTCGGGTCGTCGTCTATACAAGCCACATATTTCACACCAGCCAACTTGCCCTCTTTGTCGAAGCAGTCGGTTTTCAAACACAAATTTTCATGAATCAAAGTGGCGTAATGCCAAATCAATTCTCTTTTTTTCTTGCTCATAACTGTATTATTAAAGGGTTTATAAATTCGAAATCAAGAAAAACTGCAGGCATTATGTAAGGTAAAAATAAAAAACGTAATACAAAAGCCTACAATTATACTGAATATGAGAATTACTATACGCGCATTTTGGCAATATTGCAAGTATTTTGTCTATTTTATAAGAAAAAGTTTAAAATTCGAAATTTTACAAAATCTTGTTTTCCGCAAAATATTTCCATAGCGGAGCCAGATGCGTGGCCTGTTTTACGGCGCCGGACACAAGAAGTTCCCTTACCTCCTCCAGTGTCAGAAGATGAATCCTGACATCTTCGGTTGTGTCCTGATGCACTTTGCCGATCGGCTCAACATCTTCGGCCAGAAAACAATGCGTCAGATTGTCCGTAGTTGACGGATTGGCTGAAATGACCATATATTCACGCCAGCGGCCGCCGCCGAAACCGGTTTCTTCCAACAATTCGCGGCGGGCTGCCGCTTCCATGTTCTTATCACTCTTTTCGCTGACGCCGGCGCAGAGCTCATAATCATTTCTTTTAAGTCCCGGACGGTATTGGCTGACAAAGACAAACTTCCCGTCTTTGGTTATTGCCAGCGTGTTGACCCAATCCGGGTATTCGAGAATATAATATTCGGGAACAATTCTTCCGTCCGGAAGCTCATAGCTGTCCCGGCGGACTGTCAGCCACGGACGATTGAACAAATATTCGCTGGAAAGCGTTTTCCATTTATCCTGTTTAAGCATCTGCATCTTAGCCTCCTTATTGCGGCAAGCGTAACAAAGATACTTTTACAAAAGATTAATGCCGTTGATTCTGGACAAAAAATGTGATAAATTACTGTCAAGATAAATTTTATACGGTACTGAAATGAACGAAACCAAACTGCTGAATGACGGCATTGCCGCTCTTGAAAACAAAATTGTGACCGTGCGGGAACTGTGTGAAAAGCAGGTTCTGCTGTTTTATCGCGACGAACTGCGAAGAATTCGCCCCTGTCCGGAAAACGAACAGTTTCAGCGGCCGGGCAAAGGCATTGGCGGCCGCGGCGACAAAATGGTGTTTCAAAAACTGGTCTGCCGCGACGAAGCAGACCGTCCGATTAAGGAAAACGGCAGCCTGAAGACCAAAATCTGCGCCTTTGAAAACATAGAAACTTATGTCGATTTCATTGTCAACGGCAAAACGCCGCAGCGAAAGCCACTGGCTTTTTATAACGGCATGACCATGGAAGAATATATAAACATTCAAACAAGCACCAACATTTACGGCAGCCGTTCTTATTAAACGAAACCCCGCCTTATCGGCGGGGTTGTTTTTTCGTTCAAAGAAGAAAACTATTCGACGTCTTCGGCGGCGTCCGGCTCGCTGACGGCGTCACTCAACGCCTCGTCGAGTTCAGAAACGCTTTCGCCCAGGACTTCGCTTCCGGTTTCTTCCTCCAGTTCCTCATCGTCGCCGGCATCGGCATCAAGCCAGGTAACGGAAACGACGCGTTCATCATCCGCGGTGCGGAAGAGAATAACGCCCTGCGTCTTACGGCCGGCAATACGGATATCCTTAACCGGCATGCGAATCAGTTTGCCGCCGTCAGTAACCATCATAATCTGGTTATCGTCCTCAATCGGGAAGGAGCTGACAATTTCCTTGTTACGGGCAGACATCTCCATATTGGCAATACCCTGTCCGCCGCGGCCGGTGGTGCGATATTCGTACGAAGAGGTACGCTTGCCGTAACCGGTGGAAGTAACGGAAAGAATAAACTGTTCCTTCTCTTTCATTTCCCTGTAGAGTTCCGGCGTCAGCACGCTGAGCTCAAGACCGGTTTCTTCTACGGAAACCTCGCAATCGCCGCCTCTTTCGGCCTGAATGCGTTTGGCCGCCGAAGATATGCGGGCATATTCGTCGCGCTGTTCGGAAGTGGCGTCGCTGTGATTCAAAATGGACATGGAAACAACCTCGTCGCCGTCAGCCAGCTTGATGCCGCGAACGCCGGTCGAGTTGCGGCCGACGAAAACGCGAACCTCGGTAACCGGGAAGCGGATACATTTACCGCTGCGGGCCGCCAGCATAATGTCGTTTTCTTCGGTACAGATACGAACGTTAATCAGCTTATCGCCCTCGTCAAGCTTCATGGCGATTTTGCCGTTGCTCTGAACATTGACAAAATCCATCAGCGAGTTGCGGCGGACATTGCCCTGCGAAGTGGCAAACATGATGGAGAGATCCTTGCACTCTTCCTCGTTTTCCGGCAATTTCATAATCGTGGTAATGGTTTCGCCTTCGTCAAGCGGCAACAGGTTGATGAAAGGCTTGCCCTTGGAAGTCGGCGATCCGAGAGGCAGTTTGTAAACCTTCATCTTGTAAACCAGCCCCTTGGACGAGAAGAACAAGACCGGCGTATGCGTTGAAGCCACGAACAGACGGGTAACAAAGTCTTCGTCCTTGGTCGCCATGCCCGACTTGCCCTTGCCGCCGCGTTTCTGCGCCTTGTAGGCGTTCAGCGGCACGCGTTTGATATAGCCGGCTTCGGTAACGGTAACAACCATTTCCTCACGCTGAATAAGCGATTCAATATCGGTGTCATATTCAATATCTTCAATCTTGGTACGGCGCGGCGTTGCATATTCGTCTTTAATAGCAACCAGTTCGTCACGCATAATGCCGTAGAGTTTTTCGCGGCTGGAAAGGATTGACAGATATTCCTTAATGTCTTCGCCGATGGTCATCAGTTCTTCGTGAATCTTGTCGCGTTCCAGACCGGTTAAACGCTGGAGCTTCAAATCCAGAATGGCTTTAGCCTGAGTTTCGGACAAACGATAAAGGCCGTTTTCGACCTTACGGTCAGGCTCGTCAATCAACTGTACCAACGGTTCGATGTCGCGCGCCGGCCAGGCTTTGGCCAACAAGGCGTCTTTGGCGTCCTGCGGGTTCGGCGAGGTGCGGATTAATTCGATAACCGGGTCAAGGTTTTCAACCGCAAGAGCCAGACCGACCAAAGTATGGGCACGGTCGCGGGCTTTGTTCAGCTCGTAAATGGTACGGCGGCGGATTACTTCTTCGCGGAACTCGATAAACGCGGCAATGATGTCCTTAAGGTTCATCATCATCGGACGGCCGCCGTTGATTGCCAGCATATTCATACCGAAGCTGGTTTGCAGCGGCGTATATTTATAGAGCTGATTTAAAACGACGTCGGCCTGAAAATCGCGTTTGACTTCAATAACGACACGCACGCCCTGACGGTCGGATTCGTCGCGGATGTCGGAAATGCCTTCCAGCTTTTTGTCCTTGACCAGTTCGGCAATGCGCGAAACCAGCGCGGCTTTGTTAACCTGATAGGGAATTTCGTGGACAATAATCGCTTCCTTGTCCTTATGCAGTTCTTCAATCGTGCATTTGGCGCGCATCATAATCGAACCGCGGCCGGTATAATAAGCCGATTTTGCACCGCTGTAGCCCAGAATCATACCGCCGGTCGGAAAGTCAGGCCCCGGCACGATGGAGATAAGGTCGTCAATACTGATATCCGGATTGTCGATGTAAGCGCAGCAGGCGGTAACGACTTCGCCGAGGTTATGCGGCGGAATGTTGGTGGCCATACCGACGGCAATACCGTTGGCGCCGTTAATCAGCAGGTTCGGATAACGCGCGGGCAAAACCGTCGGCTCCTGAACGGTTTCGTCATAGTTCGGCATAAAATCGACGGTTTCCTTGTCGATGTCTTCAATCAGCGCGTGAGCCACCTTTTCCAGGCGGGCTTCGGTATAACGCATGGCCGCGGCAGAGTCACCGTCCATCGAACCGAAGTTTCCCTGTCCGTCTACCAGCGGCAGACGCATGGAGAACGGCTGCGCCATACGAACCATGGCATCGTAAACCGAGCTGTCGCCGTGCGGGTGATATTTACCGAGCACGTCGCCGACGATACGGGCGGATTTACGATACGGACGGTTATAGTCATAACCGTTTTCATACATGGAATAAATAATGCGGCGGTGTACCGGTTTCAGGCCGTCGCGGACATCCGGCAGCGCGCGCGAAACGATGACGCTCATGGCATAGTCGAGGTAAGAGCGGCGCATTTCCTCGGTAATCGAAATAGGCGAAATGTCTTCGCCGTTTTCCTTTACCGTCACAATCTGATTGTCTAATTCATTATCGATTTCATCAGTCACTTTAATTGTACCTTTCTGTTTTAAACTGCCGTAACTATAGCAAAAATACATTTCGACCGCTAACGAATAATCCGACTTATGAACACCCTTTTCGTTTCTACGGGCAAAAAAACGGCCTTAAAATCGATTTTTGCCGAAACTGTATTTTTAAAAGTTAACAGCGCATAAAAAAATAAGGCTCTTTTGGCAAAGAGACCTTATTTTGGCGGTCAGCGCTCCAATTCGTACCCGTTCGGTTCCTGTCCGGCGAGCAGAATGGTAAGCGAATTGTAAAACAGATTGCTGTTTTTGAGCCGGCTGAACAAAAGTTCGCACAACCCCAGTCCCGGACGAAAATATTCCGTCGTTTCGGACTGCGGCGCAAGACTGGCGCACAACGGCCGCAGCGGATTGTCCAACGGCGACGGCAACTGCAAAAGGGCCAGACGGTCTTTAACCAGCCGCCGGTTACGGTAACAGGCGTTAGCCGGTTCCGACCAAAAACGGCATAACGGCGGTTCAGGCTGTTCAATCAGCCGTTCTTTCGGCGGGATAAGCCCCTGCTCCATTTTGCCGGACAGATTTTCATAACAGAGCAGCATATAGAAATCCGCTCCCAGCATCATGCCCTTGACTGCGTTTCCGCCGCCGGGTTTCGGAACGTCTGCCGCATAATAGCTTCCGTCAAAGTCCAGCTTCCGGCCATCGGATGCGGTCAGGGTTTCGTGCAGTTCGACCTTGCGGACATCAGACACAATCGCGCCGCCGAAAGTGATAAAATCGCCGATTTTGAAAGTTTTCATTTTCATAATTGTAGAAGATTAAAATGATACATTCAGATAAATATAAATAAAAAGCGGCTCAAATTAGCATCGGAGCCGGCTTTTGTCAATTCAATAAAAAAGCGCCCCGAAGAGCGCTTTTCGCATAATTTTCGTCAGAACGGAATGTCGTCGTCCAAATCCGCCGGAGCTGCTGCCGGGGCAGCGTCCCAGCCGTTGGAAGAAGAGCCGGAGAAAACATCGTTGCCACCGGCCGGCACACCGTCGCCTCTGCCGTCCAGCATGACCAGATTGCCGCTGAAGTTTTGCAGAACGACTTCGGTCGTGTATCTTTCCTGACCGTTGTTGTCTTCCCATTTGCGGGTCTGGAGCTGTCCTTCCAGATAAACTTTGGAACCTTTGCGGAGATATCTCTCGGCGACGTCGGCAAGCTGCGAGTTGAAAATAACCACGCGATGCCACTCGGTTCTTTCCTTTCTCTCGCCGGAAACCTTGTCTTTCCAGCTGTCAGAGGTAGCGATGTTCAGGTTGACGATTTTGGTGCCGCTGGCCGTGTTGCTGACTTTGGGGTCAGCGCCCAGGTTACCGACTAAAATGACTTTATTAATGCTTCCAGCCATGGTTGAATTTACCTTATTACTAATTAAAAACTGAGGTAAATATACAATGAAAAAAACGAGATTGAAACTAAAATCAATAGACCTGTGTATATTCGCCGGACTGAAGCTGATAGATGCCGTAATTGATTGAATTCTGCGGATTTCCGTTGTTAAACATGGTTTCGCCCCAGCCAGTGTCGACTGACTGGCTGTTTAAGACCGAAGCCAACTTGTTGTAAGAAAACGAATCGGCTTTTTCAACCAGTTCCTCCCAGAGTTTGACCGCCGAATAGCCGTAAACGGACAGCCCTTCAGGCTCAACGCCGAGCAGACGGAGTTTGACAAGCGTCTCGGCAAAATTCGGATTATCTTTCAACGACGGCAGCGCAATGAAATACGAACCTTCAGCCAAATCGCCCATAATTCTGTTGAAATCGTCCTGAGCCTGATATTTGTTGGTAAAAATTACAAAGTCCTTTTTTTCCGATTTCAGTTCTTTGGACAGTTTGGCAATGCTGCGCGACTTGCCCAGAATATAGGCCAAATCGATATTGTTTTTGAAAATGGCGCCGGCCAGACGGCCGTAGTTCTGATTATAGGTTTCAAAACTGAACGCGCGCAGCTTGTCGGCATCGCCCTCCTTGCGGAACTCGCCCTGAATGGCAGCGGCAATTTCGACGATTTCGCGGTTGTTGCTGTCATAAACCAGTGCGACGCGCTTGTCGGCAAAATTGTTTTTGTAATAGTTGTAAAAGTCTTTGCCCTGCCGATCCTTGTAACCGACCATTTTGACCAGCCCCTTGTGGTTTTTGGTGGCTTCGCGCGCGGAAATGGTCGTGGGAATAATCTGAAAAATGTTTGCCTTGGCATAAATGGCGGCAACTTCGTCGAAAGCGTTGTCGCAATACGGCCCGATAACCAGCGACATTTTGTCTTTGGGCGAAGTGTTGACGGCCATCATCTGCGCGGTGGAAACCGCCAGACGGTCGTCACATTGGTCATCGACGGTAATCAGATTGATTTTTTCGCCGTTAAGCCCGCCGCGGGCGTTGATGTCTTCAACCGCAATGCGGACACCGGAAATAATCTCGTCGCCGAAACTTTTATATTCTCCGGCTTTCGGAGCAATGACGGCAACATTTACGTCCGCCGAAGCCGCAGCAGGCAGCAACAAACTCAGGACTGAGATTATTTTCAAAAAGGTTTTAGACATAAAATCAAATTCTTATTGTTCAAACAACCCGGTTATCATAGCCAAATTATCGCAAAATGCAACAAAATTTTATTTGCCTTTATTCAGAGGATTAACTATATTATGCAGGTTTGAAGAGAGGACAAAATGGCAGACGAAAAATATATTGAAATCAAAGGGGCCAGAGAGCACAACCTTAAAAACATAGACATAAGCATTCCCAAAGACAAACTGACGGTCATTACCGGGCTTTCGGGCTCGGGGAAGTCTTCGCTGGCTTTCGACACGATTTACGCCGAGGGGCAGCGCCGTTATGTGGAGAGCCTTTCCGCCTATGCGCGCCAGTTTCTGGAGCTGATGAAGAAACCGGACGTCGACTCTATCGAAGGACTGTCGCCCGCCATTTCCATTGAACAGAAAACCACCTCTCACAATCCCCGTTCAACCGTCGGCACGGTTACGGAAATTTACGATTACATGCGCCTGTTGTGGGCACGCGCCGGCACGCCCTATTCGCCGGCAACCGGCCTGCCCATCGAATCACAGACCGTATCGCAAATGGTCGACCGGATTTTGGAAATGCCGCTCGGCACCCGGCTTCTGCTGCTCTCGCCGATTGCCCGCGGCAAAAAAGGCGAATTCAAAAAAGAATTCGAATCTTTGCAAAAACAAGGGTATCAACGCCTGAAAATCGACGGCGAAATCTATACGGTGGAAGAACTCCCCTCTCTGAGCAAAACCATCAAGCATGACATTGAGGTCGTCATTGACCGCATTGTCGTCAAAGAAGGCATTGCCGACCGTTTGTCACAATCCCTGGAAACCGCTCTGAAGCTCAGCAACGGCATTGTTTATGCCGAAAACGCCGATAACGGCGAGCGGACGATTTTCTCCTCCAAATTCGCCTGTCCGGTTTCCGGTTTTACAATTGAAGAAATCGAACCGCGGCTGTTTTCCTTCAACAATCCGTTCGGTGCCTGCCCGCACTGTGACGGCATCGGCGCAAAACTTTACATGGATCCGGACCTGATTGTGCCAAACCCGAACCTGTCGCTTTCGCAGGGCGCCATTGCGCCGTGGAATACCGGCCGGTCGTCCTTTTACAGCCAGACAATCAATTCGCTGTGCCAGTTTCTGGACATTTCGCCGTCAACAAAATGGAAAGACATTCCGGAAGAAGCCCGGAAAATTATCATGTACGGTTCAGGCAACGTCTGCGTGCCGATGTATTATTCGCGATTTGTGACCGACAAACCGTTTGAGGGCGTTGTTCCCAACATGGAACGGCGTTTTCTGGAAACGGATTCCGCATGGATACGCGAAGAGTTTTCCAAATACCAGTCGGCGGCACCCTGCGAATTTTGCGGCGGCAAACGTCTGAAACCGGAAGCACTGGCCGTCAAAGTCAACGGACTGGACATTATGGAAGCGGCCGACATGTCCATCAAAAAGGCTCGAGACTGGTTCGCCGGCACAGAGGAAAAACTTTCGCCGAAGAAAGCGGAAATCGCCCATAAAATCATTAAGGAAATTGTCGAGCGTTTGAGTTTTCTGAACAACGTCGGTCTGGATTATCTGTCGCTTAACCGCCAGTCCGGCACGCTTTCCGGCGGCGAATCGCAGCGCATTCGCCTGGCGTCGCAAATCGGCTCAGGACTGACCGGCGTCATGTATGTTCTTGATGAACCATCTATCGGCCTGCATCAACGCGACAACGACCGGCTGCTGGAAACGCTTACCCGTCTGCGCGACATCGGCAATACGGTCATTGTGGTCGAACATGACGAAGACGCCATCCGCGCCGCCGATTATCTGGTTGACATGGGTCCCGGCGCCGGAGAAGAAGGCGGCAATGTCATGGCAAAAGGCACTGTGGCAGAAGTGCTGCAAAACCAAAACAGTCTGACCGCGCAGTATCTGAACGGCGTAAAAGCAATTGAAGTTCCGGCCGCACGGCGCAAAGGCAACGGCAAATTCATCGGACTGAAAGGCGCCAGAACCAACAACCTAAAGAACGTCGATGTCAAAATCCCGCTCGGCACCCTTACCTGCATTACCGGCGTCTCCGGCGGCGGAAAATCGTCGCTGATTCTGGAAACGCTGTTTAAGGCCTTAAACAAGGAAATCAACGGCAGCCGCGAACCGGCCGGAAAATACGACGAACTCGTCGGCGTCGAAAACATTGACAAGATTATCGACATAGACCAGTCGCCAATCGGTCGGACGCCGCGTTCCAATCCAGCCACTTATACGGGCCTGTTTACCCATATCCGCGACTGGTTTGCCAACCTGCCGGAAGCCAAAGCCCGCGGCTATACGGCCGGACGCTTTTCGTTCAACGTGGCCGGCGGACGCTGCGAAGCCTGCAAAGGCGACGGCGTGACCAAAATCGAAATGCACTTTCTTCCTGACGTTTATGTCGAATGCGACGTCTGCAAAGGCAAACGTTTTAACCGCGAAACGCTGGAAGTCAAATTTAAGGACAAATCCATTGCCGACGTTCTGGACATGACGGTTGACGAAGCCTATACCTTTTTTGACGCCATTCCGTCGATTAAAAACCGTTTGGACCTGCTGCGCAAAGTCGGTCTCGGATATATTCACCTCGGCCAGCAGGCAACAACCCTTTCCGGCGGCGAAGCCCAGCGAATCAAGTTGTCCAAGGAACTGTCCAGACGCGCAACCGGCAAGACGCTGTATATTCTCGACGAGCCGACGACCGGCCTGCATTTTGAAGACATCAACCGCCTGCTGAAAGTTTTGCACACGCTGGTCGATCAGGGAAACTCGGTCATCGTCATCGAACATAACCTGGACGTCATCAAAACCGCCGACTATATCATAGACCTCGGACCGGAGGGCGGCGACGGCGGCGGCAAAATCATTGCCAAGGGCACCCCGGAAGAAGTCGCCAAATCAAAAATAAGCTATACGGCAAAATATTTGAAAGAAAAATTATAGTTTTTTTGTTTTCCGATTGATTCTTAAATAAAAATTAAGAATGAAAAAGTTATGGTAAAGCTATGTTTCAATGATTATTCTGTGCTTATGATGTTTATGAGTTTTCGGTCTGCCGTTGCTTGTTTTTGCACGTATAATCCTGCTTTTTCGGAATACTAATTTAATAAACAACATACTATGAATACCGTGCTTATTTCCGCTCTGGCTGTTTTAACAGTTTTTGCGGTTTACAAAAAAGTTCCTCTTTACGGGTTTTACAGCATGCCGACCTGTATTTCGGTTTTACTGATGGCTGTCATTTCTTTTGCCGGTTTAGCCCTCAATACGGCATTAAATGTTTACAGTCTGATTTTCGGATTTGGTCTGGCGGCTGCTCTTATCTGCTGTTACGGCGTAAAATCGCGTTATCCGTTCAAAATCAAACAGACTGTTTGCAAGCTCTGATGAAAAAAACCCTATTTGCCGGCCGCAAATGGGGTTTTCTTTTAGTCAAAAAAATTTTATGTAGTTCCATCATTGGTAGACAGAAAAATTTGTACTTTCAT